>Ga0126338_10000480_pt1 | contig 21600 bp, 19 predicted proteins | sample OrbCmetagenome_2_FD_92529 | JGI IMG/M metagenome (GOLD analysis project Ga0126338, IMG submission 92529) | Coral microbial communities from Petempiche,Puerto Morelos, Mexico - Orbicella C C metagenome | ecosystem: Host-associated > Invertebrates > Cnidaria > Coral | place: Petempiche,Puerto... | reverse complement strand
TTTTCTAAAACAGAAACGGCTTTATCTTTCTTCTTCCTGCTAGACTATGCTTCTGGTACCTGTTCAATGCCTGGACAAGACTTTCTTGTACCTTATCTTTTGCCCAGTCATGTAAAATATTATGTAAATTCTCAAAACTTTCCGCCATTTTAAAACACAGAGGGAAAAACTTTGAAATGATGACGTCAATCGTGCGTCTGTACTCTAATAGATCATAGGCGAGAACCAATCAAAATGCGAGAATAACTTGGGTTATTATATAATGAGTTATAGAAACACTCATGAAAGTTTGAGAGAACGCAAAAATGCTGTAGAAACACTCACCTACCCAAACTTCCACTTGTGTTTCTATTTAGCAATCTGATTGTGAACTAGAGATTTCTATGAGTCGCTAGTCACTGCATAGAAATCAAGGGTGAATTCTTTCTGAAATAAACACAAATTATGGTGTCCAATTATATTTCTACGTATTATTAAACTTCACGCTTCAACAAAATCGCACAGACTGAATTGTCATTGGAAATTTACAGTTGTTTACGCTTGCGCATTGGTTTTTTCAATAATTTTTAGAGTCAAACACCATTAATGACTCTTGTTTAGTCTTCTCAGGAATTTAATTATCCATTTCCATCAAAATGTTCCTCCAAAACTGCGGGAAAACGAAAAAACTTTGCCATTTCATAAATGACCGACAGCCACTGCACTCTAATAGCTGATAGTGTACGAGTAGCTCAGCAAATCAGATAGTAGCATTTGCATTAGTATACTAGTAGAATTCTACTAAAACTCGATAGAAACATGGTACATGTTTTATACTTCTTAAATAGTGACTGTCATACAAGATCGTACCACATGAGCAGTTTGCACCAATGATAACAAAGGAAAGTTTAGTGAACTTAACAAGATGGCAGGCAGAAATTGTAGGTTTCAGACTGCAATGGTTGTGCTATTGTTATAGTAGCAGAGCTCCCAGCTGCCAAGCAGAGCACCATAGCTGCAGGAACAGAACCTCATGCATGCATAGAAATAGAAAACCAGGCAACTGGTTTTTGATGGTCAACATACTCAGTCACTTACTCAGATCTGAACAAGTTGAGATGTCAACAACCAATGCAGATTTGTTTCAGAATATCCCAAGTTTTTTACTCTCAGATGTAAACAAATCGATATGTCAATGGCCAATATCAATTTTCTGTTGCATCAACCTTCCAAAGTAATGTTGCATCGTAATACATTGAAATATACTTTCACTTTTTGAGAGAGTTTGTAACCAAATCAGTGCTAGTAGCTGTTTGAAAGGGTAAAGGTGTGACTGTGTGTAGAGAATGGACTGACACAAAGTTTTGAGAGAGAGTTCATATAGGATAGATACTCATTGCAGTCAGTACATGCATAACCAAGTCATTGCTTGTAGCTGTTTGGAAGACTAAAATATATTAAAGGTATGACTTTGTGTAGAGAATGAATGCAAAGAGTCTTTGACTCCTCAAGATGTTTGCTAGTTGATCCTCCAAGCTCACAAGGGATTTATAATTTCCAGCTGGCTGTGTGTGATGAAATTAAATGTGATTAACCTTGGAACCACAAGAACTTAAACCATGTTGAATCAGTTTTGCCACTGGTGCTGCCTTAATAGAAACTGAAATTCCCAGTTTTTGTCTTAAACAAAGAACCATCTACCCCACCCAATCTAATGATGGGAGTTAAGACAATATGGGAACTATGTCTGTTCCAAGTACATTGTAGAACCCTTTGTCTCACTATAGAGGTTGCAAATGGGGATATTTGGTTTTTTGACAGAAAGAGACTGGAGCTGAAAGAGTTGCTATGCCAACACCACTAAGGGTGTCATTTTGTTTCTTTTGTGATGTACATTTGTGGTGCCATGTTTCAAGAACACTGCTTCAATATTCCTAGAGATATTGTTTATTCAATATTTTACCATTTTTAGTTGCAAACAATATGACATCATCACTGATCTAATTTGCATAATAGAAAAATGTCAATATCTCTAAAACGAAAAAAGATATTTCAAAAAGAAAAATGCCATTCTTCTGTATTTTGAAAGGCCTTTCAAATAAGCACAAAATATTTTTCCTGTCATATGCACTTTAACAGACTATCATTGAAAACTTGAACTCGCTCTGTAGGGTACGTTAGTTACATAAACACTGGTGTGTTTTAAAGAAAATTCAAGACTGCTTTTTGAACACATATATTTTAACATGTTTTGTGTGATATCTCAACAATGTACCTGGATGTGTTAACTATTCCCTTACCACCAGTGAAAACCATCTATTCAAACCCTCCAAGATTATCTGGGAGTCTTCCAAATACAGACCAAATCATACAGTCTCCTGAACATTTGCCAAATTTCCTGATACAAAGGAAAGGGCTTAAAGTATATATGTATTAACAAATTTTTTTAGGTCAAGAACAAGGTAAAATTGGCAATCTCCCAGATTTTAAGTTTTCATGTTGTCATCTCTGTATACTTTCATAATGGTATTGGCTGTCTTATATAATTTATTCCTCATTATTTCTCAGAACATACCATCAGCACCTAGACTAGAGCCTCTGGTAAGTATTCCAATTGAATTAGAATTGATGTTATGAAGGATTCCACTCAAAGTTCGAGCAATATTTGCGAAAATTATTTACTAAAAATCTACTTGTATCACAGTTTCATTTTGAGTACTATTTTAAACATCTTACTTTAATTCATTTCTCTAAGTGACCCTGCGGTTAAATTTTCAAGCATAATTTCTCGAGAAGTTAATGTCAAACTTCCCAAAAATATTTAAAGTGTGTGTCATTTTGTTTTGAACTGATGTGAAAAGTCTGTTTTAGTTTAATATGGATGACTTTAAATTCAATTTTCTCTCACAGGGTCAGCTTGAGAGCTTAACTCTCAAAAAGTTCTTGACTGTATTAAAAATGTTATCATACTATGAGGTTTTTTTGGTAACCTAGTTTTTGTCATTATTGCTTGAATGTTCAGCAGAAACCACCTTATTATTGTATTTGGTAAGGTGTGTAAATTAATTAAGGTCACAATTGATGTCTCTAAGTCCATCATATACACTAAGTACTATGACAGTGCGACAGTGTCTAAAAAAAAGATTTGATGCTTGTGTCTGCTTGTGGCATACATTCATAGCACTTCACAGGTACACGTAAATGTAGACAATTAAGTGTAATGGTGGAACAGAAGGAAACGTGTGTCTTTTTCTTCTTGTCTTAAAGCCAAACCTTGCCAGGTATCAAGAAAAGCAAAGAAGTCTTCCTTACACATCTGCAGCGGGAAAGCCGAAATCCCCAACACCACCTCTTTCGTCTGAACCAGATAGGAAAAAGACCTGTCGAAGAGATGTTGTGGAGCCCCTTGAAAGGACATCATCTCCATTGCCAAACCTACCAGATGACTTGAAAACCAAACAAGAAAAAATCGATTCTGTTGCACAAGTTAATGCTAAAAGTGTACAGAGGCACACATCACCAAAGCAGACTTCACTCAGTAATGGCACTGGTACACTGGTGGGGGAAACAGATGTTATACCTGAGGGTTTAAGAGACCCACTTCAGATCATCAGCTTGATTAAGGAGAATTCTAAACTGGGGTTTCTTTACATGACACCAGCTGTGGATCGGTCATCCATTGAATACAATCCGTACAACCTCAAGTAAGTTATTTTCCATTGATATTAATTGTAAATGAGGATAAATTAGGTAAAGATCACATTTGAATAGTTAAATAATGTAAATTAAATGTAAATTAAATGTATAAATAATGTAAATTAAATCGATACTAAAATTATCTCAATCATTGTACATCTAGAGTGAAATTACATGATTGTAATTTATAGTTAGCAGATAATTTGATATTTATTCTTTGCTATTTTTCATTGGTATGAGTCATATTTATTGATATTGTTGTGCATTAACGAACATTTTATATTCAACTAAAACAGGATTGTTAGGCATTCAGAAATCAACCATTCTGATTACTACACAATAAGTTCTGAAGGAGTTACTCACATACGTGACAATGAAGCAGAGTTTACTGCCCTTGAAAGGTGGGAGAAGGAGTACACAGACTACAAAAGACTTGTCAAAATTCCAACATTTGCTAACTTCAGGATGTGGAAGGCCTTTGTTGTGTGGAGAAAGAATGTAAAGACAAAGTAAGAGCATAGTGTAGTATATAATATAGTAATATGTATGCAAGTGAATATATGGAAGATCATATATCTGAACTGTGGAGAAAGATATAAAGATATCATTGATCCTCGCAGTTAAACACACAACTCAAGATGGCTGAACACAGTTTTCGCGCACACTTTTGCTGATGCAATTCAGCATGCGCACAAGGATTGCAAAAACAAACATGCCGTCAATAGAGCGAGTCTTTTATCACAAAGATATGTTAGAAAAGGTTAGAAAAGGTAACCATGCAAAGAACCCAGCAATTCTCAGCTTTTTCTTTGTTACAGAAAGAACCCAGTTAAATGCAGCGCATGCGCAGTTGCTCGAAAAATTGAGACCAATTGCTTTTGCAGAAAATTTACCAATTTCTAATGATCCAGTCGTTAGAATTTCAAGAAATTTGGCAAAAAAATTAGTTCAGAAACCACGTGAATGATCTATCACAAAAAATCTGAATTTTGACATAGGGAATTTTTGATAATACAGAACATGCAGTGAAAATGATTTATGGGGAATTTTGAAAATTCTCTATGTCAAAATTTTATTTGAACAGTGTTGACAGAAGGGATTTAATATCAATTCATGGAGGGCACATGATGAAAAAAAAATCTAACGATTGGATTTTTTTAAATAAAAAAAAACATTTTTTAAGCCTTGTTTTTAAACCAGCCCCATTGCCATGGCAACAGCACACACCTTAGCCAAAATGTGAGCGTTCTGTGGTTAACCTTGACTCTTGCAAAAAACAGGCGCCAAAGCATAAATAATTTAAAAGTAATGGTGAATTAGGCATAGCCACTTGAAAACTGCATTAGGCCACCTTAAGCAGTTGTGAAAATAAAGCCTGAAAAAAATTCAGGCCTGAACAGGATTCAAACCCATGATCTCTGCGATACTGGTGCAGTGCTCTACCAACTGAGCTATCAAGCCAACTGGGAGCTGGTCACATTGTGAGTTCGTAATATACCTGTAGATGGTGAAGAGATCATTCTTCACCATCTACGGGTATATTACGAATTCACAATGTGACCAGCTCCTGGTAGAGCACAGCACCGACAACTTAGGTGCCTCAGGTAACCGGGTGCCCATTAGGCAGCAGCCTTGAATGTAGTGTAGAATATAATCATCAATCAATCTCTTTATTTGTACTCACTCTTGCTAAAGAAAAAAAAGTTACAATTTCAATGAAAATATTAAAAGTAAAAATTTGAGTACTAGCTGCCTGGAGTAACCATAGCAGCTAGCAGTCAACATCAGCATTAAATAGAAATAAAATACAGAACAGCAAGAAAAGTTGAGCACAACTGCACACACAAGAAGAAAAAAAGAAGAGGAAAAACGCTATTTCTATGCTATGAAGGAAGTCTAAAATAGTTTAAGTTATATATGAATACAAAACATTAATATAAGAAGAGCCCACAATAGCTATGGTAACCAATAACAGCTATATATTAAACTATAAAAGGAAGACTTGGAAAGGTGACAGAGATGAACAAAATACTAATTTACAGGTAAATTGGAAAACAACACAACTGCTAATTAGAACCTAGTAACTAATAATCTTTGACTAGATCGCTTTTTACTGATTTCTTGAAGTTTGAAATAGACAAGGTTTTCAAATTTTCACTAATTAAGTTCCATACTTTAGGGCCCTTAAATTTTATGTTTAATATTCCATAATTTGTTCTTACTTTAGGTAAAGTATAGAACATATTCAAAGCACTTCTTGTATTATAGTTATGTCTTTTATTGACTTGAGTGAAGAAAGTATCAAACTTAGATGGTAGATGTCTATTGTGAAATTTATACATAACGACTGCAATATTAAGAAAGACAAGCTCAGGCGGTTTAACAATATTGGGATAAAGGGATAATAACTTGCTTAATGGACACCGGCTGTAAGGGCTGCATCCTATGCTGCACATAATGCCCTTCAAGTCATTTATTTTTTATTGTATTAATATTAGTATTAGCATAGTTTTTTAGCAGTGTCCCCTAATTAATATGGTGTATTATTTCCGGGCTATAAGGTTTTTGACACTTTAATAAAGTTCTCACTCACTCGCTCACTCACTCACTCACATTTAAGTGTTTGACAAACATTTGAATATTATAGAATATAATAAGGAATATTGATCACACTTTGAGTAAAATAGTTTATTAATGATAATTATTATTATATGATATTTTAAAATTACAGAAAGGTGACTCAATGCAAAAACCAGCTGCAGGAAAATCTTTTCATTGTTAATGCAGTAAGTATTATTCAGTATTTTATAGTAACTGTTCCAGTACATCAATTTCTCAAATGTTTTACTTTGTATTCAGAGAGTGAGAATGTAGATGCACTTAATTACTACATACATACTAAAAAAATTCTTATTCCTTCTGTAGTCACTACGCCCAGCCCTTTTAAATGTTCGTGAAATGTGTTACCGCATTAGTGACATGGGACTGTGCAGGGTGGAGAAGGGACACACTTACACTTTGGATGAGTTCCGCAATGCTCAATTTGAACAGCTGGAGGAAGTATGTACTCTAAGGTTGTCATTAATTTGTGACTTGCTGATGTGCAAGTATAATTGTGAAGTTTTTTGTATTCATGTCTTATTTACCAAATTAACAATTACCCTGCAGTCTTAATACAGTATAGGCTCTACTGACAGAAAATGCAAGAAATTTTCCCTATGATTATTTAATTTACTCACTGCAGCTGACACAATAAAAATGATGAGAGAATTAATCAAAAGCTTCCTGTGGAAAATTGGTAACCTGCAATGGTTGGTTATCATTTCTTTATAGATCCCTTTTGTGCATTCATATGCCTTTTTGAGACAGTTCAGCAGCAGCGGCAGGCAATCAGGTGTAATGGGAATGTTCTATCCCTTTATATTTGAGAAGTATCATGAATTCTTTGATTTCTACCTGCAGGTTGCTGGAAGACTGGCAGAGTTCCGTGACCTTGTAAAAGAAGTTGTAAGAAGTGCATGTCGGACAGCGTTACTAGAAGCAGGGTTTACCCCTGATGATTACTTTATGGATATGGACAGTCCCATGGGCATGTATGCAGGTATGTTTGTCATTATAGCACCAACAATCATAGAAAGTTGGTATTTAATCAAAAATTAAATAGCTATTAGCTAAATGAAATTTGACTAAAATGTGAATTCCATATTACGAAGTTGGTAACAGTGAAGAAAAGTTCCCAAAAGATATTGTCGGTCGTCTGTCAGCCAGTTGTCACCTAACAGCCGACCGTTGGCTGACAGGTGACTGAATATCAGCCAACTGCCAGCCAATGGTCTGGAGATGGATTAAACACCCTATTTTGCTGTTTAAACTGGATCACGTAATAAATAGAACAGTAAAAAACACTACGGTCAAGTATGTCTCTTTACTGTTTTCACTTGTAGGTGTTTTGGATCAATTTTTGGCCTACCTAATACTGTAGGCCGACTGTTGGTAATGTGTTGGTAACATGCCAGCCGACAGTTGGCTGACGGGTTGCCAACAGCCAAAAGGTGGAGCCATTGTTCATTATTGCCAGGAAGTTTGATGCATGTTTGATGCCAAAGCAAGGATAAGTTATCTCTGCTTGCTTTTATTCTGCCAACATGTCATACATGTGTTTTTGACAGATGAATATGGGGGTCCTGCACAGTCAATGTCTTCTTATTTAATGCCAAGTGGATTTGAGATGGATATGTATGGTGATGCACCAGACAAGATGACATATACTGAACAGGCCAATAAGAGAAGTCATTGCAAAAGACTCACAAGGTAATCTTACAATAATTAACAATGATATTTGCTGAAGGTGAAGTGAAGATTGGTGAAAATTTACTGAGACTAAGTCTAGGTGAATATTCACCAATGTTCACTGAGCCTGAGGCGAATAATAAATTATGGTTTTAGTAATTTTCAGAAGTGAACTACAAGTACTGCAGAGTAACAAACTAAAACATAAAAACACAGATGCAATTTTCGTTTGCATACATGTATACAGCTGTAGTTTTAATGATAAGCTTACATGTACATCAACTGTGAATTAAAACTGTCAATTAACTCATCGAGTTCAGCAGTAAAACAAACAAGCGAAACACCATGGAAAATAAATTCGTCTAGTACCTTTGTTTTATCACTGTTGACTTCATTCACAGTTGTTTTCATCATCTAACGTTTAGGGTTTAGTTAGTTATTCACCCTAAACTCTAACCCTAACCCTGGAAGTAGCAGCACTCAGTGGACTCTTAGCAGTGTTGATAAGGTTCATCTAACAAGTGTGCTTGGTTATAATGTACAGCCAAAAGAAAAATAAAATTTGTTTCCCCTTAGGAAATGTGATATCAAGCTAACATTACATTTATCAAGGTTTGGTTTTAACAGTCTATCAGCGGCTTTGTGTATTAGAACTACATGAAACTGTTCCCAGCCAGACAGCTAAACGTGATGGAGTCTGTAATAGTAGCTAATGGTAAATGGTAGACTGGTGTTGATTCTGGATAACTTTTCTGACTCATTTTATAACCTTAAGGTGATTCCCTAGTAAAAGAACCTGCCATAGATTTCCAATGAAACTTGGTATGCTGTTATTTGAATAGCCTATAAAAAGCTAAATGTTTTGCACCACAGACTTAAAAATTACTTTTCTATCAGCTGAATAGAAAAACATAAATTCAGGACTTAGGTGCTTTGCTAAAACTAAAAGTGCCAGGGAATAAAACCAAAATGGAATGCGTAAGGCATTACTTTTAGCGAGCGATTCCATAATGTCTAGCACTGTTTAATTCTAGTAGAATTGTGTAAATGAGGACTAATGACAAATTAGAGAGGTTAAGCAGTGTTTCAGCCAGAAAATTTTACTTGAGGGCCAAAGTGGCCCCTGAAGATCTTTTTAGGGGTCAATTTTTTAGGAAAGGGGCCACTAAATTGAAAGCTACAGAAGGAAAAAATGCATCAGGGTACCAAGGAAAATAAAGCAATTCATTAGGATCTATGATGAAATTTAATAGTAAGTGCTTTTTGAAGGGTTTCCACTCAATAAAGTTTCTTTTGAATCAGATAGTAGTATGAAGGATCCGTGCATTACAAGAGAACAATCCTTAGGCATACATAATGTAGTCAATGATCAAGGGTTGCAATGCACTATAGGGCAATTTCAAACACGGTCAGCCATTTGGAAGTTTTCCGATATGACAGAATCAATACAGCAAAGCAAAAGGACGGATTGACTTCTTTTCTTATGTTGAATGGTTTAGAAGCAAAGATCTTTCAATATGATTTCTCTAGAAGGACATAATGTGTGACAAAATAACTGTTATTGATCGTCAACACAGAGAAATGTAGTCGCCATTATGCCATATTATGGCGACTAAACCAGAATTTTTGGTGTCCAAGGATGAACTGCTTGTTGCATTGGGGACCGTATCGATCACAATTTCGAGCCCTGGGATGGCTTTTAAAATATTATGCCTGTGTTAAGCCTGGAGTATTGTAAAGAGAAAGGGCCAAATTGGCCCTTTTTTCATTTTTCTGGGGGCCATCTCTGATTGTAACGTGGGATCCCCGCAATGGCGCGCTCTGGCAGAAACACTGTTGAGCATGACGTTAACGGCAGACGGCAAACGGCAAAGACATCTTCTGATTTTGAGTTCTTTTCTTCTAATCTGTAAATAAAGCACACAAAAATGGAATAATGTCTCCTACTATTCATTGCAAATACAAATAATTTCACTCTACTGTATACACAGCTGAAGAGAGATGGCAAAAGTTTCATTTTTGCCGTCTGCCGTTTACCATAAACATTATGCTTAACCTCTCCAATGAGAATTTCCCTCCCAGAATCAAGGAAAATGCATTCCTGGGAGTTCAATTTTTCACAGTTTTCCAGAATAGCATACCCCGGATCCCCCCAGGTGCTCGGGCCTTTGGCCCTCAACTAATTTGGGTACCTGCCCACTTTATACCACATGCCCTTCTACTTGAAAAATTAATCAAAACCCTGCAGAATTCTCTTTGAAATCGTTTAACACCCTCAATAGACTCGTAACGGAGTCACGAACAAATACTGTTGTGTCGTCGGCACATTAACTTATTTCAAGCTCATGCTTGTTGACTTGGATACCTTTAATAGTGGGATCATTTTTTGTGGATCTAGAGAGGAATTCTATGCAGAGAACGAAGAGAACGCCAGACAACGGACAACCTTGTCTGACTCCCCGCTGTAGGGAGAAAAACGTTGAAGCATGACCGTTATTCAGAACACAGCTAGTAACATTATTATAGAAAATTTCTATCCAATTTTGAATGTCATGGCCGAAGTTGAAGAGCTGAAGTGTTTCTAAGAGAGAGTTCCATTCAATGGAATCGAACACTTTTTTGAAGTCCAAGAAAATGGCGATACCTTTTTGATTTAGCTTATCTGGGTAATGTGTTAAGTCGTAGTTTAGCCTTACATTTTCCCCAATGTTGCAGCCTTTAACATAACCAGTTTTATCGGGGTTTATTAGTGTTGGCAAGACTTTCAATTCTCTTGGCTATAACTTTAGTGAGAATCTTGTATTGGACGTTCAGAAGTGAGATGGGCCTTAAATTTTCCAGAATAGTTTTATCCTTGGATTTTTTTGGGATAAGCGAGATTATTCCTCGTCTTTGGCTTATAGAAAGCATACCATGCTGAGAAGCAAAGTAATGTAGCTGGCCAGCAGATCACGACAGATGTCAGGCCAAAAGAATGGGTAGAATTCAGCTGGCAGACCAGTTTTTGTTGAAGTCCTTTAGCGCATTTGTGCATTCTTCTTCATTTGCTAATCCTTCACAAGATCTCTTCTCTTCTTCGCTTAGTGTGGTGGTTATGTTTTCTGGTTTAAAAAATGGCAAGTTTTTGAAAATTTTGGGATTCATATAGGTGGAGCAGTATAATGACTTATAAAACTTTTTTTCTTCTTCTAAGATTTCAAATTGATCTTCTATGTAACAATTTTCTGCAACTTTGAGTTTTGAGACTGTTTTAATATCATGATGGCGTTTTTCTAAGCTGTAGCAATACTTTGTGTTGCATTCTCCTTCATGTCATCTTACTTTGCCTTGTAGAATGGCGCCTTTGGTTTTCGTCATCATGACTTTTAGTGCAGAGTGCACTATTGGGATGGTTTAGGGGGCTGCTGTTCGGTCAGGCACTAAGCTATAACACAATAAGGTGTAAACTTTAATGTTTGTTTAATTAATTAATTTCAATTAATCATTTAGCCTTGTGGGAAGGGGGGCTGGGTGGGGTAGCTAAAAGATGCCCTTGTGCATTATACAAAATGTGTTATACTAGCTTTACTTCCTTTGATAACATGACAAAAATATATATATGGTTTTGCAAATCTCATGCTAACCTTGTGGTGCTATTCTGTTAAGAGCAAAAGCACTTTGCTTCAAACACATGCACAGATTAGTGTCAAAAGTCGACTATATGTTAGGTGAAAGACTCATTTCATACAGGACCCACGAATGTTGAGTTCTTTTCCTTGTGGTAGAACATAACATGTAAGACGCATGCGTTCTAGCATTGCTAGTATGATAAACTCCGTTCTCGAGTTCAGATGCACATTTTTTTTATTTTTTGTAATGAGTGATACCACACCCTCGTTTTGGCCGGGGATAGCAACTATATTTCAGGTAACATCTGTTCTCCTTTTTTTGTTGCAAAGAACGCTACTGTGGCTTCGTATCTTCTGGATTCTTCCATAGCTCGATTTAAGAAATGTCGTCTGTTGTGTGTTTTGCCAGGGTTCAAATAAAGAATGGAAACAGATTGCTTCTCCTTAGCAGCTTGTTTGTTTCCTCTTCTATCAAAGAGAGCCAAAAGTTCATATTCAACCGAAACTTTCCCATGTTAGTTACATGTAAAACTAGTAAATCTGTGACAAAATAAACTTCATTACTATTGCAGCAGACTCCGTGGCACTTACTGAAACCGCCAATTAAGGGTGCATTCCTTTGGGGTGATCTGGATCCGGATCAGTGATCCAAGATCACTCGGATCATGGTGCATCAAAGGAATCGATGAATCCGTGACCACAGTGGATTAATCGGTTCCTTTGATGACCATGATCCGAGTGATCTTGGATCACTGATCCGGATCCAGATCATCCTAAAGGAACGCACCCTAATTTTATCAGTCGATGAGGTGACTCGCTCACTGATGTGGGATATAATTTCGGTCAAGTAAAGATCTCTTCCTTCAATACTTCTTGTTGAAACACTCCTCAGTAGTATTACTCCATAGCATTGTGTATTAGTTTGACATGGTTTCATTGTTAACACCAAAGCTGGCAACAGAATAACAACGCACTATTCTGTGACTTGACGTGACTATTTGATAATTAGATTAGTTCTTGTTTATCGGTGAAATGAAAATTTGCATTTTAAAAAAGACAAAATCGTTCCTCTTCAACTTTTCAGCAGATACTTAACTTTTATATTTCATTTATCTCCAGCAGTGAGTAAAAAAATAGACATCTTTCTTACATTTTCATGGAAACAAAGGTATCTTGTTGCATACATTGGCGAGGAAAACAAAAGTATCAAATTACAAACGCTGATGTAGTAAAATTGTCACATTTGCTACAAAATGAACGAAACTCAACATAAGATACCACGATAAATTTAAAACCGTCTTGACAAACGGGCCTTGAAAGAAAACACAAACATGAAACATACACACTGCTGAGATTATGTCCTATCAAGTTTTTGTCTGCTCATATTCTGCAAAGGGGAAAAGGCCTAGTTGACTACTAAGGGAGAGAACGGCATGGGTGAGGACCTGTGTGACTACTGTTTTTGATACCTGTGTTTCATTCACCTTTTTCTCTAAAACCCCTGATCCCTCGGTCGCCAAAAATGGCAGCAAGCAAGTTAACAACACAAACTTTGGTTTTTTGATAATTAAGCTGATGTATGTGCCGTTGCCATGGCAACATGAATAAATACAAACGGGCCTTTAAAATCGCTTTTCTTGATTTTGTAGAAAATCTAGTCATTGGATTTTCTTTATAATTTGCATGCAGCAAGCCTGTAACGATACTCACAAGTTAACAGGAGGGCTCCACTGAAAACCGCCTTTGGCGAGTTGGATTCCCTCACTAAATATTATTATTATTATTATTATTATTATTATTATTATTATTATTATTATTATAACACCATTTTGAGAATAATTTAACAGAGAGATCTTTAATTATCCCTTGCTGAAGGTCCAAAGGAATATCTAGAATTTCCTTTGTTAAAGTCAGTTTTTTTCAATACTTTAGTTACCTATTTCCTGAAGTATTTTCGTGCCAAATTTCGTGAAATTCTAATGAGTGGTTCTCAAGAAAAAGGCGTATTTCCGAGAAAGCAATTTTTCGTTCAATCGCAATTTTTTTACTTACTACACATGCACTGCATTTGACTGGGTTCTTTCGCTAACAACAAAAAAGCTGAGAATTGCTGGGTTCTTTGCATCGTTACCTTTTCTAACAGATCTTTGTAATAAAAGATTAAAACCATCAATACACTGCGTTCAATTATAGAGGAAAATAGCACAGATAATGTGAGCATTGGGCAAATAAAGTGATCGCTCTATTGACGACATGTTTGTTTTTTGCAATCCTTGTGCACGCACTGAATCGCATGAGCAAAAGCACACACGAAAACTGTGTTCAGCCACCTTAAGTGCTGTTACGTACACTTCATCAAGGTTGTATTAAATTTCCAGAAGCCAGGTCCTCTTTTTCGGTTTAGGTGATTAGACTGGAGAACAAGTGACACAGCGGAGTGATTAGATTCAGGTGCATGGATGATGTCGCATTTCTTTGCTAATTGAATTAACTCCTGTGAAACTAAGAAAAAATCTAAGTGACATTGTGTAGTTCCAGAAAATATCCATACCCCCCACAGAAGGTTTTTCCATTTTAAACCCCCATCCATTGGTTTCTTCCAGCAATATTAATTTAAAATACGGCTAAATTTGTTTGTCGTTGCGTAGTGTATGTTCATAATTTCCTCGAGTGCTTAAGACTCTCGATCATGTCACAAACACCGTAACTGTAAATTAATGTAAGCCTTTTAGACAGGCTTGTTAAACGTGAACATAAACTTATGGAAAATGCAGCTGAAAACATTTTAAAAGGAATGGGATTAATTTGTCTCATCTGTACTTTACCTTACATGTCTTCCATGATTTGTGCTAATGAACATGTAATATAATTTATACCTCCATCTGACATCGTTGACCTTAGCTGAAACGGACATTCAAGCAATGTAGAATCGTCCGCAAGTGAAATTACTGGATGAGCAGCCAAGCCTTCAGAAGGGCGAGTGAGGAAAGGGAACTAGAAATTACACAAAACATGAACATACAGAGAAGAAAACCTCGCATAATATTTGGAAAAGTCAAGATTGTACTGCCTGAGCAAATGTGCTTTGTTTTTTTGTTATTTTTCTGGTGACCTCATGTAAACATAAGTTGCGGAAGCATGGGTGTGAGTACGAGGTACTTGGCCAGGGATCTAGAGATCAATTTTGCAGTCGGCCATTTTGTATCGGTTTGGTTTTGTGTACAAGAGGCCATCGTTCTTCTGGGGATAATAGCAGGAAAATCGTAGCGAAAACGCAAATGTTAATGACAAGACATGGTCAAGCTCAAGTGAATGGAGAAGTGATTTATTTGTTTTAAATTTATTTATTTTTCGATTGTTAAAACATTTTGCGCAAGTATTATTTTGTTCGTTACAGACTGTTTGCTACCCTCTGGAAAAAGGGTTAGACTTGAGTCCCCCACCCTCGGAAATTTTAGCCTCTGACCCCCCCCCCCCATCCCCCTGGGAATTTCCAATGACCTTCCGTTGGGGGGGGGGGCATGGATATTTTCTGGAACTACACACTGAATTTTAAACGATTTAGTTGTCCATGTGAAACACTGCTTGTCTTGGTTCAGGCTGTGCCATATATCACGCAGGTTATACAAATCACAAAGTGTGTTGATTTCTTGGATGACAGCTGATTTTCTAGATACAGGTTTTCTGCCTCTTGTGTCATTTGAGGTGAGTGCGCAATTGGAGTCTCCTCCAATTACAATTGTATCTTGCGCGAATTCCTCTAGTTATTGGGTTAGTCTTTTGAAAAAAGCAACTTGTTGGGCGACATCATTAGGTGCATAAATGTTGATGAGAACAATAACATTCTCTTCCAGTGACAGTTTTAATATAATGAACCTTTCTTGTTTGTCTGGAATGACTTTTTCGACTTTCAAATTCACAGAGAGGTTAATTAGTGTTATGACACCTTCACTAAGGTTTGTGTCGTGCCTAAAGAAAGCTTTGTCACCCCATTTGTTTTCCCAGATAGGTTCAAGATCTTTGGAGCAGTATGATTTTTGCAAAAATATAACATGATGATTTTGTTTGTGTAACCATCGAAAAGCGGTTCAGCATTTGATTGATTTATTAAGACCTAACATTTAGTGACAGGCATTTTAGGTCAAAAGCATTGGCCGCATTGACTGTGTTCATTTTGTTGGTGGTTTAAAGGAACACAAGCCAGGCGGAGTGATAAATAAACACTGATTTCTTCTGACGGAATCTTGTTGACTCGCAACAAAGTGGGACAAAAAATCATTTAACTTTTTTCGCTGTTTGGCTGCTGCATGAATGTGAACAAACGAAAAAAGGAGACGGTTGTTTCAAGCAAAGCGGGTTGGTGTAACATGTAAAGTAAAGGAAGTGTAGCATAATAAACTTAAAGACTACAACTGCATAGCGCTTATATAAAAACATGGACAAAAAGGAAAATTTGATACTTAGCTTGATGAGATAGAGCCATTGACCCGGCTTAGTTTTGCTCAATTTTTGTCGTCTTTGAATGTCGTAAAATTTAATATGTTGAAATAAGTTATTTAATAACTCAGCAAATTAGGTAGGAGCTACTTGATACTTAATACTGGAATATTTGAGATTTGCATGTTTTTCTATTCGTGCAGTGCACATTTTAATCAACTTTAATTACAGAACAGAGAAGTCAAGTGAAAATAAAACAGTACATCTCTAAATTACTGTATGAATCGGAATGTAACGTAATGTGAAAAATATAACAAAGGAAAGCAGAAGTCCAGGAACTGTGAACTGTAAACATTTTTTTTCACATGGCTGCTTCAAAATAAATTTAGTGTTTTAAACTGCAGTAAACTGTTTGTTTTGACTTGTCATGTATTGACAGACTTGGAGTTATTGAGGGTAAAATCATATAGAAAATGACCAGAAGGGAAATGAAAATTGCTGTGAGTTAGCGGGAGGTTCGAGTTTTCAAGGGTTTGAGTTACCGAGGGTAAAATTGCAGTAAATGTATGATGGAAATCCAGGGGAAATCGACTTTGGTACGAGTTAGCATGACGTTTGAGTTTGCGAGGGTTCCAATTATTGAGAGTCGACTATAATTATCATCATTTAAGGAGTTGTGCTTATGAATTATTTTTATTCACAGCTTTATCCGGCTTGCTGACTACCTGATAGTAAATACCATGCACGTCCTTGCAGCAAACTCGGTAGCCACTCTGCTCAACTATCTAGAGGAACAATTGCAGCACACACCCAGCCCCTCGCAAATCCAGGGAACAACTGAAGAGACAGGGTCAGAAGGAGAGAAAGCTGAGGGAGAGGGTGTGGAGCAAAAGGTATTTTTTTGTACTGTTACCTACTAATGCAACACAATTTATTCTTTGAGAAGTGAAACAGAACAAATTTCTTAAATCTGGAATCAAACAGTGTGGAATTTTCAGCACAAGCTGCCACAAGAGTTTTCTCAAAGTTCATGCCCAAACACTGGCAAAAGTAAGATGGCTGACAACAGTTTAATCCAGCATTTTTTCAGTTGTTCTATAGAACAATTAAATACGATACTATTACAGCTTCAATACTTGCATCAAAATTGCTTCTATGCCAACTCTCCTAGATTATCTGGGAGTCTCCTAGCATTTTCCTGGTGTTCAGTTAGTTGGAGCACAGCACAAAAAACAGCGCACGAAAAAATTAGAAAAGCGCAATGAGATGAAGCGAAAAAATGCCTGTGGGCAAACTTAACAAAAGGTTCTTCCACCTACTTATAGACCACCCACAGGGACCCAATACTTAGAGACTAAAACATATCTTGCAATAGAAATGAGCCTAAACAATAGTATAAACACAGCATGGCAAATCACAGCTAGGTGTCAAACTCTGCGAAGCAAAAGGTCTAGATACCAAAAACAGAATGACAAATGTACAGATGTCATGAACTGTATTCACACACAATCTCGCACTTTTCGGTTCTTTACGGCTTCTTCCTCAATACCTACTACCGTTGCTGCAACTCCTATTTTGTTCAACTGTTCAACTTGGTCTTTCATTGTGGCTACGAGAGCTAGACAAACCAGAATGATCGTGGAGAGAGCGCCGTCTGTTCCATTCATCGAAGACATTACTCATGGAAAGAGTTGAAAGATTAAACTCTTTCCAAAACCAGTGGGAAGGCAAAGACATCGTCCATTGACTATATTTTTTATGCAATCCTTCTGTTCTTCATGAAGGCACTCCACTTGGGGAAAATCTTTTAGCGTGTTGTTTATCGTAGATTTGAACACTGCGTCATCTCTGTCAGTAGTGCTTGAGTGTTGTCAAATTGAAAATCTCTCATAATTGACAAATCAGAGGGTACACCAGATCCTGGTGTACCGGAGCAACCTTTTGTTAAGTTTGCACACAGGTGTTTTTTCGCTTCCTCTCACCACACTTTTTTTATTTCTTTGCATGCCGTTTTTCGTGCTGCGTCCCAACTAATTGAACACCTGGGAGTGGCTAGGAGTCTCCCAGATACAGACTGAATCTCCTGGTCTCCACTACAGGTCTCCAAATCTCTTGCCACGCCAGGTTGTTTGAAATCTGGTTAATGCTAACCCAGGATTCAAAGCTTACAGAAGTATTAAATATGTGTTTTGTATTTAAAACAAAAACATGAACAATACAAGTTTACAGAAAACCTCACCAAAAAGTTACAAAACTGAAATCAAAATTCCCGCTAATCCTGGGTTAGCTTAAGGTGGCCGAACACAGTTTTCGTGCGCGCTTTTGCTGACACAATTCAGCGCGCGCACAAGGATTGCAAAAACAAACATGCCGTCAATAGAGCGATCATTTTATTTACTCAACACCTGCAGTATCTGTGCTATTTTTCTCTATAATTGAACACAACGTATTGATGGCTTTAGTCTTTTATTAAAAAGATATGTTAGAAAAAGTAACGATGTAAACAACCCAGCAATTCTCAGCTTTTTCTTTCCTACCGAAAGAACCCAGTTAAATGCAGCGCATGCGTAGTAAGTCAAAAAAGTGCGATTGAATGAATATTGCACTCTCGGAAATACGCCTATTTCTCAAGAACCACTCATTAGAATTTCACGAAATTTGGCACAAAAATTCTTCAGGAAATAAGTAACTGGAGTATCGGAAATAATTGAACTTTAACAAAGGAAATTCTAGATATTCCAGTGAACCTTCAACAAGGGATAATTAAAGATCTCTCTGTTAAATTATTAGCAAAATGGTGTTAACTGGTGAGAATCGTTACAAACTTGTTGCATGCAAATTATAAAGAAAATCTAATGACTAGATTTTCTGCAAATAAACAAAACCGATTTTAAAGGCCTGTTTACATCTATTCATGTTGCCATGGCAACGACACATGCGTCAGCTTCACAATTAAAAAACCAAAGTTTATGTTGTTAACTAACTTGTGGCCATTTTTGAGGACCGATAGATCAAGGGTTTTAGAGAAAAGGTGAATGAAACACAGGCATCAATAACTGTGTTCAGCCACCTTAATCACTTAATGAACAACCTGTCCCTAGACAGTATGAAGGAAAGTGCACATTTTTCACATATTTTGACTGATTTTAGACACTTGATGCATTTTACTGCTTAAATTGGGGGAGGTCTGCTTTAATTTGAACAATTTTTTTAGGGTCAAGAAGGTATGAAAATAGACCTTTCTTACATTCTGATGAACAAAGGTGCCAATTTGAGGGCAGTGCAAACAAAAATATAGAGAGTGCACAATGTTCATGTATATATGAATATGTCCACTACAGTCTGGTTTTGGTGCTATTGTTTGTGTGACCTGAAGTTGAATGCGGGAAAGGTGTATTAGTAATCTCTTGGATTTCACATTATTTAGGTTGGCATCTTTATTATTGATTTGTATCAGCACGTCAAACTTCAAGTTTTAACAAAGCTTTAAAAATTTGCACTGGTGGCGGTCATGAGCTACCTTAAATTTTAAAGTTTTATTCTAGCATGTTGAGCCACAATGTTGTGGGGTCACTGAACTCGGGTTTTTTTTTTTCATATTTCTACAAAATGAATTGAATTCATGAATGTAAATGCACATGTAATTCAATTCACGTCAATTCATTTGTTTACACTGTAAAGGGCATTTACACACATTTTATATGGAAGAGTAATGGAAATATATTGTAGTACATGTAAAATATTTAACAATTAGACCCGTGGCCCTTGAGGGCGAAGGGTCTAATTGTTTTAGTATCACCCAACTAGTCGAACAGAAAAGGCAATAATAAAGTTGGCGAATGCAAGTTGAAGAAATATTTATTTGGGAATGTAATGAAAGAAAGCATCACACTCGATTGTGCCAATTTCACTACTCGAGGACTATTAGTAATAGTCCCCTAGTAGCGTAGCCAATTAAAATGCATGATTTGCATTAGTCCACTAGTTGGGTGATACTAATAAGAAATATTAGCTGTAAAGAAATAAAATTCATATGTGGGCATTGACCAATGTAAGCAGCTGTAGTAGTGTACCATTTTGGTACAATTTTTGCTTTACTGATTTTGTATCCATATGAAGGAGTAAGGTACTAATAGAAATCCCTTATGGCTGGTGTAGTTTAGAAATGTCATGCAGAGTAATCTTGTCTGGTTTTCATTTTCATTTATTCAGATGCCTGACAATTAGCAGGACCAATACTAGTGATTATTAGAATGTGTAAGCTACAACATACCCTTTAGTTGGTTACTGGCAACTATAGCATGTTTCTTCTTTGTATCAGGATGAACAAGGTGAACTTCATCCACTGTACACAACAGAGCTGCTTCTAGAGCCTCAAGCACTGCTATTTTTCCCTGGATTAGATGACTTTCAAGATGGACTGGGAGAAGTCATCAAGAAATTTCAAGATGCTGTCCTTAGTGTACAAAACTTGGTGCCTGATACTTACTTTGACGCATTTACTCAGTAAGTTTAAATCATACCAAATCTCAGGTGCTCTTAAAACTAGTGCAGGATGGCTGATTCTCTAGAAAGTTAAGTCAGAGGAGAATGCTTTGTAGTAGATGGCACTGAATATTTTCCCAGCCACCTGAATTAAAAATGACAGACTATTTTTTGGGTTTCTATCAGTGGCACATGAAGCCTTTATTTCATGCCAAAATCATCATGTCTTAAGAACGTAACTTTACTGGGTGCTATAGCTGAGAAACCCAGACCTAACCATACCCAGGTTCAACACGGTAACTCACGGCAAACACAGCCTAAGCTATCTAAAGCCTAAACCATTGGCAAAGCTGAGTGAAGACCTTAGAAAGTTAGAAACTCTTAACAAATTAAAAACACGGCCAAGAACAATGAACCTGACAGAATTAATTAGCAAAAATTGCAAAAATCGTCTTTTATGTTCTAGCTAACTAAAGTCAGTCATTCATTCAAGTTAATTATGAGAGTTTGGTTGCTACAAAATTATGTGCCGAGAGTAGTTCAGACTTTTGGGATTGCCTAATTGAAAGGCCGTATGCAAGAACGTCCCCTATATTTTTCGGCCATTTTTGAAAGTGCATAAAACTAGCTGAATTTTGGCATGTGGGCTTCGTTTCACCTGAGAAATACTGCTCTGAAGTTTTTTTCGCTGGGTTGCTTTTCGTTCTCGAGAAATAACGTATGCAAAAAAGGCACACAGGTTGGAAAAACCGAGTGGTTTATTGCGTACGCAATATCTCGAGCACGAAGCGAACTTTAGCACGAAAACTACAGGACATTGCTTAACATACCTGAACGAAACTGCATGCGAAATTTGGAGCGTTTTCGGCAAAGTTCACTTTTGATCAAAATACCTGACGCCCTTTTCCCGCCGAGTCCTTCAAATAAACGAAGCCGGGCCTTTGTTATGATAAACAGAGCCGATCCTTTGTTATAATAGCCAAGCAAAGCCTTTGTTATAAGTCGAAGTCTCGCCTCGGTTTATTATAACAAAGGATCGGCCCGCCGCGACCGCAAGGACTTTGATTTTACTTAGAAACCAGCAAAATGTCAATTTCACGCAGCT
>Ga0126338_10000479_pt1 | contig 21600 bp, 10 predicted proteins | sample OrbCmetagenome_2_FD_92529 | JGI IMG/M metagenome (GOLD analysis project Ga0126338, IMG submission 92529) | Coral microbial communities from Petempiche,Puerto Morelos, Mexico - Orbicella C C metagenome | ecosystem: Host-associated > Invertebrates > Cnidaria > Coral | place: Petempiche,Puerto... | reverse complement strand
GTCCACTCTAAGCCGGAGAACCTTGAAAACACAGCTTTACTTCTGCGGTTAGGTCTACCGACGACACTAATTCCGCATCACGAAAACGGAGCTTTTCTAAGACGCCCCTAGCCTCAAACCGAAAGAATCTGAAAACGCCAGCTTTGCGATTCAGCTGTGGACGGAAAACAATTTGAAAACCGGAAACGATAACATTACGACAATCATGTGATTTCCTAGTCCCAGTCCAAAATGACCAGTGATGGACGCGTTCGTAAACTTCTCCGGCGTAGTGTGGACGGAAAACATTTACACATTTGATGCGTTTTCAGAGTGGAAACGCCGTTTCCAAATTTCTCTGGCGTAGTGTGGGCGGGGCCTTGGATTATATCTAACTATCTGCGCTGTTCACAGGGTGAGCACTATGGATGGAACCAAGCGCAGTGTGACGACGCGTTTAAACGCGACATGTACAAACTGTGCGAGAACTCCGTCAAAGGAAAACGCTTTTTGTTTTCTTCTGTGGCGGATTTTCTGAAGAAGCTGGCTGATAAAGTGAAGAGGTGTAAAACGTTTGGTGCAGACGTCTACCACAAAGCTGTTCAAACGGCTGGCCATCTTTACTGGGAGAAAAATCCTCCAGCTTGGTGCAACCCTTCCTGCGCAAAACAACGTGGAGACCCAACAAAGCTGCTGAACGTTTAGCTGGGAACGGGAAAGAAATGGCGTTAGATTAGAAAGGTGCACAAATGTAACAGAAAATGAAATTAAAGGTGTACACGAACATTGGTTGTCAATGTCATTAGTGAAAGTGGTAAAGATGTGATTTACTTTGTTGTTCTTTACACACCCTGAAGAGATTTCATTGAAGAGCTCATTGTGAAGAGCTCATTCTCTTGTCTTTTACGTTGCTCCCGGTCCTTTTCAAAATTCTGTCCAACGATTTTAAATATGCCTGTCTTGCAGATCTTTTTCAAACTATACCCGATTTCAGACTAACACAGCTCAAAAAACGTAAATTAATCCATTCCTATGCTGATCCATTTCGGTGGTGTTTATATATCTACCTTTGAAGCACATATACCTTTATAATATAGATAGGACCCTGTGCGCGCTCTGATTGGTCAAAAACCCATGTTTTATCAGACTATAAAACAAAGAAAAAGCGTGTTTTATTGTTTATCACCACATTACCTCTACGTCATAAAGCAAATGAAGAAGCCTAAGCCGTGTATTACACTGTGATAAAACGCTCCAGACATTGAGAACACTCGAGAAATGTAGAAAACACAAGCCGCAGGCGTGTTCTCAAATGCCCGTCGTGTTTATTACAATGTAACACATGGCTTAAGCTCTTTATTTGTTAAATAGAGCTTCTATATGAAGAAAACCAGGAGAATTAGGCAACATTCAATCCGGCTTGTCAAGCTCCTTTTAAAGTACGGACCAAATTCTGACGCTTAAAACCATTTGGGTGTGAAATTTCCCAAGAGTCAAACTCTTTTCTTTAGGTGGAAAACGATAACGGACAGAGAACAGATGATCATTTGACTCATTCGATTTTTGTTTATTTTGACTATTTTTTTTTCGATAAATTTTCTCTAACCTATAGTCTTAAGTATATATCATGCAAGGTAATGTAAAGGAATAGGCCAAAACTAAAGGATGGAGGAAAAAGCATGGCGGCTTGGAGCGAGACAAAATTGTAAGCTAAGATCCGGCCCGGTGAGATTGGGGCGAGACCAGAAAGGGGACGATAAGGCGAAGGAAATTGAAGCTAAGAGAATGAGACGAGACTATATGAAGGAGGAGAGGGCGAAAGAAACTGAAGAGAGTCAAAAAGTAAGCCAAGAGAATTGGGTGAGACTATAAGAGGGAGGAGAGGGCGAAAGAAACTGAGGAGAGGCAAAAAGGAAGCGAAGAGAATGGGGTGAGACTTTAAGAGAGAGGAGAGGACGAAAGAAAGTGACGAGAGGCAAAAAGTAAGCCAAGAGAATTGGGTGAGACTATAAGAGGGAGGAGAGGGCGAAAGAAACTGGAGAGGCAAAAAAGAAGCGAAGAGAATTGGGTGAAACTTTAAGAGAGAGGAGAGAGCGAAAGAAATTGAAGAGAGGCAAAAAGTAAATCAAGGGAACGGGAAGAGACTATAAGAGGAAGGAGAGAAAAGGAGGCCTTGGAAACTGGATCGTGACAAAAAGTAAGGCCAGAGAAAAGAGTTAGATTTAAAGGGGGAGTAATACGCTAGGGCGACACAAATATTAAGCCGTAAGAGAATGGGGCGAGATTGTAAGGGAGAGAAGAGCGGCAAAAGAAACTGGGACGAGACAAAAAGTACGCTAAAAGCAGGCGACGAGGAAAAGGGCCAGGGAACTAGGGCGAGATATAAAATGATATCGAAGGGAACGGGAAGAAAGTACAAGGGGGAGGAGAGGGCAAGGGAAACTAGAGCGTGACCCACAGCGAGGACAGGGTTTGGGGCGAGACAAGAAGAAACCCAGGGGAGATGGGCGAGGGTTATAGTAGTGGACAAAAAGTAACCCAAGGTAGTGGGTGTAATGCTAAGTGAGGGAGGAGAAGGTGATAGCAGTAGGTAGGGAATGTGAGTGGGAATGGAGCTAACACAGGGAAAAAAAGAACAGCTAGGGCAGGTCGAGTAATAATCGCTTTGAATTACAATTTCGCAAAGTCCTTTCTTTTGTAGTTTTTTCTCGCTTGCTTTCCTCGCTCGATGTCTTCGTTAGCAGCTCGCCCTTAACTTCTTCCCTCGTAGTAAGTCTCGTAGAAACTCGCCGACTAAGCTTCGAAGTCGACTTGTAAACATATATCTATCACTCAGTTCTATTTTTGTATAAAATATCAAAGTGATCTAGATATTGATGTCCTTGACTGACTGAAGATGGAGTTTTGTTTATCTTGATTATTCAAGCAGTTCAAAAGCGCGTGTGATATCAAACGAATATATTAAAGGTCTTTACCATCGAAATAATTACTGTTGAATTAGTAAACGACAAGGAAATGAGTGCGGTGAACTAACTTCATAGTTAATTATTGTATCACTAATTTTGATTTGAACATAACTTGACGTTTGGAGATGAGAAAACAAATATAAACGAACATAACCTTTTTCACTGGATACGGAGAAGAGCTTTCATGCATGTACACACGTATGACGTAAACGTCAGTATTCGTAATGAACTATTGAAAACAATGGACGCATGGTAAATAAGGAACTGGAAGGAACACGAACCTTGCGTCATAAAAAATATTGTCAAAGAAAGACTTTGTCAAGCAAACATTTTGCTCTTTTAGAATTATGAAAAATTCCCTCGTTGTCAAGGGATTTTTTCGTGTTATTCCTATCATGAGGAAATCTGAAGGGCAAACAGAAATCGACGATGTTATGGCGCATGGCTTCTACTTGCTTTTCAGGGAAAGAGTAATCCGGAACGTGATAGAGATTTCATACGCGAACGACAAGTTTTAAAGGCGATCATAATCGAGTAATTCCAGGGATCACTAATGGCCTTATCGCCAGCAATTCTTGTCATCGTATGGACTCCAGCTGAACATTAAGTAGGCAGGTAAGAGCATTAACTTACAACTGATATTTGGCAAGCGAATGTTGATCAAGAAAATTCCATCTAGCAGTAAAAACAATGAAGCTAAATCAAACACTTTATGTTTGGCCACTTAAGCTAGCCTGGTTTTCACCAGCGACGCAAGGACAAGCGCAAACATAATAATTCATATTTACCACACGTGGTTATGTTTAGCCAATGAAATCATTGGATCCTTATAACCTCGCGCCTAAACAGTTTGGAAGGTTCGGCTGATTTTACTTGTGCTTTTGTTTACGTCGAATTTCGTTTTCACTTGGGTCATCCCTATTGCTTGCGCTTGTGCTTACGCTTGTTGAAAACCAGGTTTAAAATCTTCTCCAGTGACCCAAATTGAGTGTCTGTATGTTCTTTACATTCAGTAACAAGACGAACACACTGATACGAGCGTTCGATGCAACATGTCCAAGCAAACCGCCTTGAATACAATCTTCTGTCTAGTCCGTAAAACTCAATATCAATAAGATACAGTCTATTTTTTACTTCAGCACTTTCTAGAAGTTTAGACGAGTTTTATTTTCGCGGTGTCGCGTGAAATTCAGTTGAACGCGAGGGTACATTTTGTCTTGGACAATTTAATAATAATAATTGATAATTCTAATTAAAATTAATTTTCAGGTTATACTGTGCGCTTTAATGATAAATTTGCCTTTTCCACTTCAAAAGGTCCTTATTTTAGTTTTATAGAATGTTCTGTCTTTAGATTCGTCCAATGATCTGTTTTAGTAAGTAAAATCTGGCTTTAAGATGACTGAAAAAAAAAATGTCGTTAATAAGAATTATGCACAATCAAAGTTTTAATCTTAATTACTGTTTTCGTAATCCTAGTGAACTATAGCCATGATTAAGAGTTCGTCCCGTTCGATTCTTTAACGGATTAAAACACTTTCACTTGAAAATATATTTATCTTGAAATTACTTTTGGTATATGAATGAAAGAACGAGAGTTTGCTCTGACAGTGAATTAGATATTCAGATTTTCGCACACATGGTGATGAACTTTTGTCATTTTGATAACCACCATAATTTCGCTATTAAAATTAAGTCATCCTTTAGATAGAAAACATGCCTCTACACACGAGTTCGTTTTCGCCTTCAACTGAAAAAGCTGCCGTGGGACCCACCTTGAAGAATGCCCAGTCTCTTTAATACTGCTCTAAGGCCTTAGCAAATTCAAATTAAACAGTGCAAATATTAAACATGGACTGCTTACAGTTTGCTTGAACCATAACAAACATACAGGCCCGAAAGATCAACTTAATTACTACTGGTGCGAGAGAACGAGAGTCAAGATATTCCATAAATATGCCCCTACAGCTGACCCATCAAGGTGATCAAGCTTGTAGACCTACTAGAAATTTGAAGGCTATAGTTATGCTTGATCGATATTGGAATGGAAAACAACAGTGACAAGCGAAACGTTAACAAACAAGTGTGCCAGTTTTGCTGCCAAAAATTCAGTCAATATGGAACGATCCAAGACTTGGAAATTTCGATACACTGACTGGCCGTTAATAACATTATCTCATAAAGAAATGTTCCTGCCATTTCAGTACAGATAAGAGAGGGGTCTTTTCCTAATTGAAAGGGCATTAATGATACTCAGAATGATTTAATTATCTTTTAGTCAAACTTCTGTTTCGTTCATTTCAATTATTTGAATCAAGAATGAAAGATGATCGAGTTCTGACTCATGCAACAATGTTTTCTGTTAGTGAATACATTTTCTAAGCTCAAGTTTTGAAAATAATTGTTTTAAGTTTAGGGAAATCAGTTTTATTGTTTGCCCAAAAACTGACAGAAGATTATGTTTACCTTCGCACGTATTAACGCTCACAAATCAAACTTGAAGAAATACATCAAAAATATAAAGCCTCGTCCCATTGGACCTTTCAAAACTAAACAGCGTTCTAGCAAATAACACTGCCCGTTAGAATAAACCTTGATTTTTTTTTAATTTTTTACATATTGCGTCACAAACTTGTTCTAACGAGAACTTCTTTAAATAAAGAAGAGCAAACGTTTGTTCGCTTTGAAAAACATTTAGCTCCAATTTTGTCAAGCGACATATCTCAAGCATTCAAGAAGCTGACGATGTAAGCTTTCATTCCGTTCTGGTTATTTATTTCAGACCATTGTTCGTTTTAATTTGTTGTTAACCCTCACTGACTCTATTTTTTTCTCTTCTAAATTTTAGTTTTTTGCTGTTTCTGCTGAAAAAAACAAGTGAAACGCTGTGTTAATTACTTCAAAGGTAATATATTTAGATACGTTTAATTGAGTTTACTAAATGTTCAGATGTCGAGCTAAAAATTTGTCTTTAGTTATATGAAAATAGAAAATGATTAATGTTTGGCTCCACCAAAACTGATTGGGAGAAACTATCAAATTCAAGTAATCGCATTTCACATATAAATAATTTGGTCATATGCTCACATTAAACCAATTCTTGTTTCTGTAAGCAAGAATGAATTATTTTCACGAGCTTTAAAATAAGATCACTTACAACAGACGCCTGCATTATTACATTCAAGATGGCAAACTCTCGGAAAAGGACTGCTCAGTTATTTAGTGCCCTGAAAAAAAATTAATTTAAGACCAAAATGTGTCAAGTAGCTTTCTTTCGAGTATTCTAAATAACAAACTAAATTTGAGATTCAAAATAGAAAGAACGAGCCTATAAGCAAAGTTTTCCTTTGCTCACAAAACAGTAGCATCCAATAAGAATGATTCTTACAGAATGAGATAAGTTGTTAGATAATGAGCCCCAGCCTGTTTTCTGAGTCAAGATACTTTATTATTTTGCTCATGCTCTTGATGGTTCTAGTTTAATGTTCGTTCTAGTTAAAAAAAAAAAACGTGAATCACATCAGTGTAAGAATTGAAAAGGCTAAACCTTGACTACTCTATCAGATTTTTGAGTTAGGTCTAAGACTGCCGTTATAATCTGGTTTCAAGACTGACATTTGTTTTTTAATTTCAAACCAAACGGAGACAGTGAAAATTTTCATATTAAGGGATCTAAGTACCACGAGTTTCCTCGTAATTTCGCGTATGTTATGATAATTTCATCAGTAGTAAGGAAACTAAACGTGACAAACAAAAATGAACAAGAATGGAAGGCTTCATTCTATTGGACAAAACCATGACTGAACGTTAAACAAAGTGTTTTGACCGATAGCATCACGTATTAGAATTTACCTTGTTTGGCAAACTTGATCTTACAAGAAATTCATTAAACAAAGAAAGGAGAAGTAGTGTGCGGCTTAGCCTGAATAACGATACAAGAAGCTGACAATGTAAGTTATCATTTTAGTTATTAATCTTTGGCATGAAAGGGACTTTCAATAAGTTTTACATTTTTACATTTTGCAGTTACATTTTCGCTCGTTTTTGAATTACATCTTACACACATTTTCCTTTTCGTTTCTACCTTTTAGTCTGTGCTGTTACGCTGAGTTACTTAAGAGGTAATTTGTTTAGTTTTCTTATTCAACTGAGTTCAGTGTTTAGTAATTACTTTAATTACTTTTCTCGGTGCAGAGAAACACTTTAAACATACAAAAATAAATTCATTTTTCGGAGAAAGTCCCTTTCATGTGAATCACTTTTGGTGCAATTTAACAACTTCGTATTTTCTTTCTGAGTCAGGTTAAGAACTTCTCTTTCCATGCACATGCTTATTTTAAAATGAAACGTTTCTGTCGTGTTAATTTTTTGTCACAAACATAAGTTTCAATTACTAAGGTGCAATTTTCCTTCATCTATGTTGAGTGAAAAGAAAAAAAACAAACAAACCTAAGACGTGAAAAATTCAAGTCCAAAAGTTCTTTATCTATACTTATTACATTAACAACTTTGATTAGACTGTATCCAAAAACTGTGAATATTTTCCGAAAGTGACGAAATATTGCTGAATTCGTTAAGGTAGAATTAATCTAAAACGGAGCAAAATTAAGATGATACGCAAAAACTTCCAGGCAAATGGACATGCAGATAAATTCAGGAGTTTAAAGCCCGGAGGTCCAACAAAACTACGAGAATTCGGAATTTTCGAACTTTGTCCACTTTCATCAACATCGCTCTTTCGCAAAGAGTACTTTCCCACCAAGGTCAGTTTGAAAGTGGATTTCAACGAGTAAATTGTTTTTTCTTCCTTTTCTTGCTAACGCTAAATTTGCAAACTGTCATACCACGTGCATAATTACCTCAAAGGAAAGTATATTTAGAATAAGAGTCTATTTCATTGGTTGATTGAGAATAAATGTAACCAATAAGGCTGCAGGTCTGTTAAATTAAACTTCGAACGTGTATAAACACGTTTATCTTGACAACAAAGAAAAGAATACATAAAATGGAGGAGTCCATGTCATTGGTCGATTTAAACCTGAACCAGCCAATAATTCTGCTGGTCTTATTTTTGCATTTTACAAGTAAACATAGGCAAAACTTGTTTTCACATGGAACTCACTCACTGTAGACCAATAAAAAGTTCTGTTACATCGCTGATGCATCATTTTCCTTCAGTTGATAGCAACAGGAACAAGGTAGGAACTGTATCAACTATGCTAAGTTAACTGTAAGAGGATTGCATTCAACAGGCAACCATGTTCAAAATGTGCTTGCCGACTTTTCACTCAGGCTAGAAACTCGTTTACCAGAGAAAGAACTAGGGAGAACGTTTTGTCATATTTTCGGAGTATTATTTTCCTAGATACCATCTGGACCAACGTAGGAACGTTTATAAAAAAGCTTGTGATAAACTTCTGAAATCAGGTATTCTAAGGAACAAAGTCAGTTTCCAGAACGATGTAGAGCATAAAGTTAAAGGGAAATGAAAATCAAATCAAATCAAAGGAAACTATGAAGAAGTCGTTGATACATTGCCTGCATACATTTACTTGATCTATAATTAGTTTATAGAAATGACTTTTTGAAAGCCTTTTTGAAAGCTCAGGTAGTGCATGTGCAGTGTAACTAGGCAAGCAAACAAAAATCAAATTACAGGCTGTTTATTCAGACTGCTTATAAATTTTAAAATGGAATATATTAATTAATTTTGATTGGCATTGGAAAAAAATTATTTTTACCTTAACTTGTACATGTAGTGTCAATGGACTTCTACAGTCTGTTGCACAACGCCATTAAATAAAAGTTCACCTTAATCACCAGTCCCAAATTAACACCCAGTTAGAGTTGTTGGTCATCATCTGTATAACATTAGTGAGTCACTGAGCAGTGCATTTTGGGTCAAGGTAATTTGGTTGTGGCGCTTCTTAAGTTAACATTCGAGTGTTGCATTATGAAAAGGCTGTATTGCAATTATGCAGAACATATGTCACATGATGCCATGATGTCATTTATTATTTTAAGACAATCAGCTTGAGAATGCCAAGAATATTTTGCACAATTTTACTTTAGCGGGACACAGATCCACTGTAATTGGCTAGGCTGTAGTGGTCTCCCTGCCTAATAATAAAAAATTTATGTATATAAATATTTTAATTAGTTAGGCAAAGCAAACATGAACAATTTGATTTTAGCTAGCTGTTAAGTGGGAATAGAGAGAAAAGTATTTCTGCAAATATTACAAGAATCATTTCAAACAGTTTTCAGCATTCCTCCCAGAAAGGGCTACTTGAAAAAGCCTGGCTGAAAATGATACTCTTCCATGAAATCCCCTGCTACATCTTGTACCAAAAAGGTTTTATCGAATTTGAACCCAAAGTGAAGGGGATGATTTTGTTCACAGTTATATAAGTTTTCTCCACGTAACTATGCCCAGGGGGTTGGGAAAAGGGACCTTACCAAGTTTTACACAAGGAGGCTCTGCCCCAAGGTAAATATACTTTCCCTTTTGTATAGTGCGGTTTTTTTTTCAGAACAGGTTACCCTTTTATAGACATGTAGCTTTAAACTTGAAACCCCTTTCACATATCTACAGTAGACTCATTACTTCTCTATTCGTGGGTAAATTAGCAATGCATGTTTAAAATCCCTGCCTTTTTTTCATACTTCCCGCCTGATAGAGAGTGTACCTTGAGTCAACTATAGGGAGTCCCCTCAGCTTGATGCAATACAAAATAAAAAGGGTATTGCAGATTGTAACGTAAACAATAAAAATAACAACAGCTTCTTTCTTGGAAACAGCTAGAGATCACATTATTTTATTCCTATCTTGGGAATTGTTTGTGTTCATTTCACTAGCAAAGCAGAAATATTCAAAACTATTTCAAGTTTTGATTACAGTTGCTTATGTATCTCGTTTCTAGACCAAAAATAAGATTGTACATACATAACCAGCCACTATGCTTGTTTGACATGGTTTGTGTTTGACATGTTTGGACAGTAAATCTCTCTCACAAAAACTAGATCTACACAATCTCTTGAATGCTAATTTGTCCATCTATCAATCAAATTTTAGAGCATATTTACTCGATCGTCGATGCTGAAGAAATGCTCATTCTGGTCGAACTGCATAGAATACAGAAGAAATGTAGTGTGAAGAACAACAAAATTAAAAGATTAAGCAATTTGAATTTTTTGCTTGAAGTGAATTAAAGCTTATTTTAAAATACAAAATAATTAAATCACGGTTTTAATTTCGAATTTAAGATACCAGCACCGCCAGAATTTCGATGTGTACATAAAAAAACACAATACAGAAACATGCTACCTTAGGCTTACCTTGGAAGTCTTACCCAAGAAAAAAGCTATGAGCCACGTCTGGTAAACACGATCTCATTTCCTGACTTTGACTGGTAACAATTCTTTGACCTCGCCTACCGCGCTGTTGTGACCAGTACATGATCACAGTCATAAATACCTCTCTCAGCTTTCATCTACGCGTGAGCAAAAGCCCTGGGCAAAATACTACATATTTACAAAAGCGAAACACATGAACCAAAATGGCCGCGCTCAATCTCCGAGAAAAGTCGTACCCAGGCTCTCCATGTTATCGGCCAAAAGTTTACATCTCAGTGAGTGACACGTTTGCATATTTTGCCCCATACTAATAGTCGTTTCTACGCTTCGCGTATCCACGACTTAAAAGAGGTAATTGAATACCCTAGAACTGAAGAAGCGTGTGCTCTGAGTTTGCAGTTTCTTTTCTTACTGCAATCGAATTCGCGAGTTCTTGAAAGTATCCATGCAAATCTATGCATATATTGGAGCAAAACCATCGTTTAGTAAAGTGAAAATTCTAGAGTGACAAACACAGAGTGATCTACATTTTAAAGAAACAGAAATAAAAGAGAGTTCAGTTCATGTCAGTTCACTGACATAACAAAGAAAGGTGGTGATATTGAGAATGGTAGGTCTGCGTTGTCGTGTTTCACCTTAAAACTGATATCTTTAAAATTACCAGGAACCCATCTTGTACTTTCACGTTAAAATGTACTGAAATTCCACAGCCTCTTTCGATCTGACTTTGTCATTTTTCTCTCGTTTTCTTAACGGTTTAGATGGCGGACGAAGATAATACAGTTATCCAGCCCACCTCGAGGGGGGTTAGGAACGAGCGCTTCCGTCAGGAGATAGTGTCGTTTCCGCCCTAAGGTAATTCCCTTGAAATTGTTCTACTATCAAACTTTTTTTGAAATTTGGCATAATTAACATTCATGATATGAACATTAAAAAAATGCAATAAAAAATGGGGTCATCGTGCTTGTTTACGCGTCAGCAGGTTCTTAAAATGGGGTATTTTTACTGGTTGCGCGTTAAAAATTCGAATCACCTTCATACCATTCAAATCACCTTCAAGTCTTGGTTACTTGAAAGACACAAAATTTTATCTTGAAAGCAAAGCTTCAGTTCTTCACATAAGCAGTATTGCTTCATTTAAGCCGTTTTTGATTGCCTGGTAGTGGGAATATTGCAATTTTTCGGACAGTTCCGTGGTTAGCTTGAAGTCCTCGCCTTGGCCAAAATACACCCAGTACGGAACTATTTTCCAAAAAAGTCATGTTCTACTATCAAACTTTTTTCTTCTTCAAATATGCCCTTTATTAGACTGTTCTTAGCAAATACCTCAAAAACAAATTGGGGGTCACCATGCTCGTTTAAGAGAAAATGAGCATTTATTTCGCTATCGAGCTTAGTTTGAGGGAAATCTCTTACGTTTTCTACGCGCACGCGCTCATGTGCTGTTACCTGAAAAAAGGCGGTTATTTCTCTCTTTTTAGGTGTAGCTTTCATTAGCAAAATAATCACAAGCATAAGCATAAGCTAGTGAGGACGGCAGCGACACAAGCACTGGCATAAGCACAAAACCAAGAAGAATGAACACACTAATTCTACTTGCAGAAACATGATCTTGAATAGGGTCTGGGTGACATAATCTGCTAGTCTAAGTTGTCAGTTTAATTTTCTCCCAATTCTCAGCTATAACTTAATTTTGCAGGCCTGAGACCTCTGCTATTATTAAAAAAAAAAAACACGTCTTATCTGAAGTATCTGTTCAACTTCATCAAGGCCCTCTAAGAAGAATGAACGGTTTTCTTTTTTTTATTTTTACGCGTGGGATTATTCCGTGCGTGGCAACGAGAACAGCAACAACAACAGCAACAAAAGAATGATTGTGTTTATTCAGATCTCAGCAATCACTGAGCTTGTTTTCACCAGTGCACGCAGTAAGATGTTGATGATCAGCGACTTTTTAAGAAAATTTCGTAACAAATGGCGTTACTTAACTACACTTTACTGTGTTTGCGTATGTTCCTCATGAAACTCAAGTTTAAATTACTATGATCCAATTTTCCTTTAGTCATGTCAAGTGGGAAAAAAGAAAAAATTTCCGATCCGAAGGTTATAAATCGTCAATTTTTTATTCTTTACCACAATGATAAATTAAATTTTTTTAATGTCATTGTAAAAGAGAAATCACGACCCTCTTTTCCATGATCCACTCTGGTCCCTGTTACAGTTAAGCTTTCTGCATGCAGGTTATCCTTTCCGGGGTCTTACTCACCTGAATAAAACCCTAGGGCCCGCACTAGGGTAGGAGAGGTGGGGAAATATCCGCCGAAAGTGAAAACACAGCGGGACGAAATGTAAGCCAGATGAATAGGCCAAGGCTATTAGGGGGAGGAGGGACCGAGGAAATTTCGTGAGACAAAAGGGAAGCCAAGTGATTGGGATGAGACCATAAAGGAGAGAACATTTCGAGGAAATTCGGGCGAAACAAACTGTAACTTACATGAGAATAGATCTAGAACGAGACTATAAAGGAGAGAGGGAAGGAAAATCAGGAGGAAAAAAAAAGGAAGCCAAGGGAATGAGGCGAGACTAAAAGGGGATGAGAGGGCGGGGGAATTTAAAAGACGAGACAAAGAGGAAGGCAAGAGAATGAGGCGAGGCTATTAGAGGGAGGAGAGGGCAGGGGAATTTGGGGCAAGACAAAATGAAAGACAAGTGAATGGAACGAGACTATAAGGGGAAGAGAAGGACGAGGGAAACTAAGGCAAAACAAACAGCTAGGACTGGCACTTTGGTGAGGGAGTTAAGGCGAGGACAAAATGCCAGGCATTTGGGGCAAGGCTTTTAGGGAAGAGGAGGGTGAAGGAAATGGTGCAAAGAGTTTCAACTCCTCCAGCGCGTTGTGTAAATAGCCAATTGGTCAGCCTCCCACCAGTTAGGATTCTTAATAAATTATGTTCTATTTGCAACATTTGTTTACTTACTTACAGTGTCTTCGATCAGCCGGTCAAGTGTCCCTTTGGGCTCCCCCGGTGGACATTGATCTTGTGATAACAAAAATTACACTCCTCACTCCTCTAAGGTAGCTAATTTGTCATGCCGACAATTTTTCCGATGATCACAAGTTTCCTCGCTAAGCTTCGGAAACTCGGCGCTTCTAATAACAAAAGGGCTATTGTTTATGTTAAATCACCAAAATGGACCCACTACAATAGACCATTTCTGAATACACTTGACACTAAGTAAACATGTAAATAAAGTTATTTTATTATCATATTTATTTTATTTATTTAAAACAACGGAGTGAGTGGGAATAAAGCAAACAGAGGGAGAAAAAAGTGAAGGTAATAAGTGTGAGACGAAAGATAATCGATAGGAATGGGAATGTAGATAATCGCCTAGAACTGACTTTCGCGGCAAAGTCCTTTCTACGTCAGAATTTCCTGACTTCTCTTTGTCGCGACTTAGCTTCAAGGTCGACTTGTAATGACACATTTTTCACTCATTTTACTTTAGATTAGAAAAGCTAACTGACTGAAGGTGGAGTTTAGTTTATCTTGATTATTCAAACAGCTCAAAAAGTGCGTGTGATACCAAACGCATATATTAAAGCACTAAATAATTACTCTTGAATTAGTAAGCGACAAGAAAATGAGCACGGTAAACTAACTTCAATGTTAATCATTGTATCGCTAATTTTGGTTTAAAAATGAGAAAGAGGATACGAGGGCAATCTATTTGCGTTCTTGGGAAACAGGCTCAAAAACCCAGAAACATTCAAGATAAATTAATTGATTGACTTTATGACTGCCACTGAATGAAAAGAAACGATAAACATCCACTATCGACCAGATGATTTGTTGACCGTTAAGTATTTTCAGGGTAAGCTGCTTTAAAACTAAATCGCTTTGTACGTCTTCTAAAAATTCCAGAGATATGTTGGAAGTAACAAGTCAAAAATTTCGCTCCAGACAAAGACCAGTGAGATTGCCGATATAGACTTTCTAGAAATCCTCTCCCAATAATACTTCTCCGTGGCCTGTTGGTTTAGCCGTTGAAAGCACGCGACTTCGTCGCTTCAAAATTGTCTCCTTGCCCCGCTGGAGGGAGATGAACACGGGAAGGATTAAGAAAAGGTCGACTTGTGGGAAGTCTAATGCCGATATTGAATGCTCGAGAATTGTTTGACTCATGTTGTAGATTTTTTTAATTATTTGCTGTAGCTTTTTGTTATTGTGTTAAACGTTTTTCCTGCTCCAAAAAAATTGAGCTTTACACTCGATTCCAACTTTACCAAGAACATTTATGCGTGTTAGACAGAGAATTCATTTTCACAAGTCTTTGGTGAAACCACAAAACTATGTGCAGTCGTAGTATTTCAAAAATCAGAAAAAGAAGACAAAACAGCTTGTTCACGGTCTATTTGAGTTCTTGATAAACAAGCTCCACAGGCTCAACATACATAATATTCAAGATAAATTAATTCATTGAATCGTTGTCTGCCACGAGTAAAACAAACTGGAAACATCCATGATCGAGCAAATAATTGTTTGCCTGCAACGTTTTTGAGGAATAAACTGCATTATAATTTTTTTTTTTGTAACAGTTCTTGATATTGTAAAAGACATAAAAATCAATATTAATTTGGCACATTCAGTGTAAGACTATGAGTAGGTAATGTTTATACACATCTAAGGGTTGTGTCGTTTTTTATGAAAAGTACCTGTTTTATCAGTGCAGGAAAATGACGCAAACTTTCTTAGTTTAATCGCCACTTTGGTTAGTTGTGGATACGTAAATTATTTCATGAAACGAATAAATAATGACTTTGTCATTTTGTTGAAAATAAGGCTAAACTTCAGAATTCACGACCGGTAAAATATTCCTCATCAAATCACTTAAGCTCTCAAAATGGAATCAACAGTCAAACATTCCTCGTTCTATAAGCGAAATTAACACTGGATTTCCTTGCATCATGTAAACACTAAGACAATCTTTCTTGATTTAATCGCCACTTTGATTATCTGTGAATACTTGCGTTGTTTAGTTCTTAGAATAGGTAAAGATTTTTTCACTGCGTTGAAAATAATAGACCTCTTTAGCTTAGGCGGTTTTTTTTTTCCATTGTAGACCACGTAATGTTCTCTAGATAATTTTTCTTTTATCCATCTTAAAATTATTCATTAAAATACATGCGACTATTTAAAAATTTGAAAGCAAGAATTCTCAAGAGTATCATCACGAGGTCTGTAATGGGAACACAAACCGCCCAAGCTAAAGAGGTCTCTTGAAATATATAATTTCGCTCAATAAAGCCACCATCACGATTGAAACGTGCAAGGGATTACAATTTCAAGCAATTTAGCTTTATACATTCGTTTAATTTTCACTCATCCTGTATTAAATGCTGAACATAAATTTGTTCTCTTTACTACTGCTAATATAATAACGAATGCAAACTGAGCAAGAACACAACACTCAAACAAAGGCTGTTTCCTTCCGCAACTGCCCAACAAACGCAATCACCCGTAACTGCAATGTTCACTCACTAACAAGTTAGTATACTCTTTGGAATACTGAACGATGAAAAATATTTTCGCTCGCTGTGTGATCCGAATTGGTTTAAAATTGCCACTGATAAATTCGAAATGGCACAAGATCAAGAAGGCTCCATCAACCATTTGGAAAAATCAAGGAAAAAACAAACCGCCAAACAATACCTCTTAGAACAATACGTACTGTTCTACAAACTTGTTCAGACGAGAAGCGCATCAACCACTAAAAGAAAAACAAACGTTAAGTTAAGTAGGGACATTTTATTTGACCTTTCTGAGCCGTTTTCTCAACAACTTGTCAAGCATGTAAGCCTGTGAGTTTCGCTTCATTGTTGTTATTGTGATCGCTTTAGATCTAAAACACTCATCCTTTTTTCACACTGTTAGTTCTCTGTTGCCGTATCAGACAATCCAGACACTGCGCAGTCATTTGGAGGTAAGCTATGTTTACTAACTACCATAGCACTGTCTCGGCGCAGAAACTTCACCCGCTCTAAAAAGGAAGAAACTAATTCCTTGTAGTCCTGTATCCCTCGACTAAAGACAAATACTTTTAAGGTTATTCCCCAGTATTGCATTGCGCTCCCTACTGCGCATAATTTCACGCGTGATTAGCGCGCGCATTAAAAAATGGCGGCTTTTTCTTTACGGCTGGACCTCGCCATAGAGGTAAATCGTCATTTTCTCGAAAACCGGTATGGTGACCTACCATTTTTTTCTGTTGTGTTCAATTGAGTAATAAATTTCTCAAGGTAAAATAAATATGGGCCAATTCTCAGTGTTGAGCAAGAAACAATCATCGGAAACGTGATTTTAGCAAGCAATCGTGGCTATAATCATGGTGCTATTGTCAGTATTTATATGGTACAAACAAGGAGCTGTTGTTCCTAAACGAACATGGGGGCCCCTCATTTTTATTTCCAAATTTAAGTTCCTACAATAAAACAGTCAATAGGCAAAGTTTGACGAAAATCTCAGTGTAGGTTCTATTTCAGTGGAATGACCTTAACTAAAACTCGGCGAGTCCCGGTGGACAGCGAGAATGCTAATTTATCATCGGAGCGCCTTAATCCTGGCGAATCTATCAACTCGGCAAAGTTTTCTAGATTTTCAATAAGCGGAAAATTATCTTAAGCTAAACTCTGTGCTGAACTGATCCTTTAACGCTTTTTTTTTTAAATTTCTACTAGCTAGAATGTCCGAAACAAACTCGACATATTAGCTAGTTAGTTTGATAGTTATTCTGTCAACAAATGTGTTCGATGACAACAAATAATTCGTAACGTAAAGTTGAGACAGTCATACAGTCCTCGATCGCGACTAGATCGCTGTATACTGCTAATATATAGATTTAGGCCAGCCTAAAAGCGTAGCTCCTGTGCCGGGTTGTTCAAAGCCCGATTAAGCTAACCCAGAAAAAAGTAGAATTTTGATTTGAGTTTTGAAACTTTGCGGTGAGGTTTTCTGTATATCGTTTGGCCTTCTGGTTTAAGTTTTAATAATCACCCTATACACAAAACAAAACAGCAAAAAACATTTGTATAGAAGAAAAAGTTATATTTTGGTTAACTTTTAATCCTGGGTCAGCGTTAACTGGCTTCCGAACAATCCTGCCCTGTTTCCAACAAGTTAACCTAATATTAGCCCGCGATCCAATCGATAACCAGCACTTGGTCGGCGGTCAACTCCAAAAAAACACGTGACCTCAAGGAGCTGTAAACTTGGGCCCGCGATATGGTCACGTGATACTGGTCAGCGGATACCTTGTTTTGACAGGTGTCAATTGATCATAACGTGGATGTCCAATATCAAGGAAGTACACGGTAAACCAAGGTCGCATATCTGTCAATCTATTATTTGGAGTATGGCCGCCATGTTGGGCAAATCCGTCGTCGTCGCCGTCGTGCATACGCGCCCACGAGCAATACCGCTAGCCATGATAACCATGAGAAAATCAACTCATGGGTTTCTTTTTCTCTCCTATATGAGTATGGGGCTCCGCTTGGCGGCCTTTCGGGTCGCCGGAGCTCCGCTAAAAAGGTACCCTTTCTTCGTCGCTAATTCTAAAGAGAGACTCTTGCTCTCTTCACTAATAATCATCATAACAAATTTAAGAAAATTAAGGCAACCCCGCAGTAACTCAGAACTCAAATATTTCGCAAACCAGTCAAATGATGGATCACTGATTTGCTGAGCTCAATTGATGACAAATATACTCAGAAACGTAAATTAGTGATTTAGACTGGATCTCTTAACTGTTTGCTTTTTTCACTAACTTCATTGCGAAATTTAATTGTCGCGAAAATTAAAAAAAAAACACTAGAATGGAGTAAAGTAACAATTATTTCACAAACTTGCTAAGTTCCACCCCCAACACAAGCTTGAACAAACCCAGCGACTACTTTAGCTACTATTCTCTTTTTTCCCCTTTATTTTTCACCCGCTTTGATTTTAAATATTTACACATTCTCCGGTCTTCACGTCAGCTATCCAGTAAATTTATGTTACCACTCATAAAACCCGCGCGCTCGGTTGCTTCGAAAGAAAATGATTTAAATTAAATATTCATTGACAGCTGTATATCAAATAAATGTTACAACATTGAAAAAAGCCATGATGACCCATAATGATTAATGAACAAATCATAATTGCAACCAATATTAACATAAACAGTCTCACTGAAACAAGATGCACTGTAAAATAATTGCTGTGAACAGTGATGTGAATTTGATTGATTTTTTAAGTAATAAGATGCACACTCGAGTAGAAAGAAGGGATAATGACTTTGTTATCAGTTAGATGAAAATAAGGCTAACCTTTGAAATACATGGCCACTAAAATATTCCTCATCAAATCCTGCTACCGCGGTCAGCACTCAGGCTCACACAATGGAAACAACAGTCAAACATTCCTCGTTCTAGAAGCGAAATTCAAACTGGAATTACTTGCACCACATAAAAACTGAGACAAACGTTCTTGGTTTAAACGTCTGTGAGCACTTAAGTAGTTTAGTTCTAAGAATAGATAATGACTTTTTCATTGTATTGAAAATAATTGAAATACAGTATATCATTTTCTCTTTAATAAAGCCACCATCACGATTGAAACGTGCAAGGGATTACAATTTCAAGCCATTTAGCCTTATAGATTCGTTTTTGCTCATTCTATATTAAATGCTGTAAATAAACTTTTTCTCTTTACCACTGCTAATATCATAACGAATGCAAACTGAGCAAGAAAACAAAACTCAAACAAAGGCTGTTTACTTCCGCAACTGTCAAACAAATTCAATCACCCGTAACTACAATATTCACTCACTGACAATTTAGTATACTCTAAGGAATACTGAGCGATGAAAAACATTTTCACTCCTTGTGTGATCCGAATTGGTTTAAAATCGCCATCGATAAAGTCGAAATAGCACAAGATCAAGAGGACTTTTTCAACCATTAGAGATAAATCAACGAAAAAAAAAAAACAATCAAACAATACCTCTTAGAACAATACGTATTGTTCTACAGACTTGTTCAGACGAGAAGCGCATTAACCACTAAATGAAAAACAAACGTTAAGTTGAATATGAAAAATTTATCTGAGCTTTCAGAGGCGTTTTCTGAACAACTTGACAAGCTGTCGATGTAAGCCTGTGATTTTTGTTTCATTGTTGCTATCTGATCACTTTATATCTAAAGCACTTATTCTTTTTCCATACCGTTAGCTGTCCATTGTCGCATCAGACAATCCCGGAAGACACTACGCAGTTATTTTGGAGGTAAGCTATGATTACTAACTACAATACAACTGTCTTGGCGAAGAAACTTCAACCGCTTTAAAAACGAAGAAAATAATTCCTTGTGGCTCTGTACCCTTAACTGGAGACAAAAACTTTTAACTAAAACTCGCAAAGTCCTGGCAGTCAGCGAGAATTATAGATGATCGCCTTAATCCTGGTGAATTTATCAACTCAGCGGTCGAGTTTTCTATACTTTTAATAAGCGAAAAATTTTCTTAGTTAAACTCTGTGCTGAACTGATCCTTTAGCGCTTTTCGTTGAAAATGTTTTACACCTAGAATGATAAATTAAACTTCAGAGACAAAACTCAACATATTTCCGGGTTAGTTTTTCTGTCAACAAATGTGTATGATGACAATAAATATTTCGTAACGTAAAATTGATACAGCCCTCATGCTTGATTGAAGCCTTCTATACTGCTAAAACCTTGGATCTCCGTGTTTTTCAGTCAGTTTTTAAATTCAGTTCCTTCATATATTTGACTTTTAAATTCTCCTTAGTTTACAGTTTTCGTGTTCGTCGTCTCCGTGAGTGAACTGTCCGGAATAAATAAAATAAGCCAAGTAATTATGCACAATCAAAGAGTTAATCTTTGTAATTATTTTTCTCTTGATCCTGGTTTCTGGGCCTACTAGAGACTTAACGGATATAGCTACGTTTGATCACGATTTGCATGAAAATAACAACTCACAACTGAAAAAGAAGAAAGAAGTGTGCTAGTTTTGCTACAAAAGCTAAATAGATAAATCAATATGGTATGATCCAAGGCTTCGAAATTTCGATACACTGACGCGCCACGTTTGTAATATTATATCATTAAGAAAGGTTCCTGCCATTTCAGTAGAGAGGAAAAAGCGTATTTTTTACAGTTCAAAAAGCATTAATCAGTTTATTAACATACTTCATGGTGTATGTTATATTTGTATAAAGTTAAATAATGTGTAAATACTAACTCATGCAACAGGGTTTCAGTTACAAAATAAATTTTCCTTTTGAAATAAAGGTAGAAAACATGCACCTTAAACTTGAGAACAACGATTTTTACTATATTTAACAACAGACAGTTTTCTCAGAGGTACGAGCTTGTTATCGCTAACAAACCAAACTTTCATAGTCATATCACGAATAGAAGGCGTCATCCCATTGGACACATCCAGAGTAAACACAGCGTTTTGGCCAATAGTTCTGGACGTTAGAATAAACCTTGAATTTTTATTATTTTTGTTACACAGTGCGTCACAAACCTGTTTTAACGAGAACTTCTTTACTTAAAGAAGAGAGAACAATTTTGTTCACCTAAAAAAGCATTTAGCTCCAGTTTTGTAAAGCGACATATCTCACACATTCAAGAAACTGACGATGTAAGCTTCCATGCAGTTCTGGTTTTCTTTTACATATACAACATCCTCGGATGAATGAGATCCCGGGGGGGGGGGGTACTCTCTTATATGGGCTGTATAGGTATGTGCGGCCCCAAAGGGTATGGTTTTCAGCCGTTTTGGTCATAAATAGGGTATAGATTTTAGCTGATTTTGGTCATAAATAGGGTATGGTTTCTGCAATCTAGCCTTCATATGGGTAAGCTTTTAAGACGAAGCCACTTTTTCATCATTATCGACTGAGAGAAAAACAGCAAAAGCCCTTCACAACTTATGTTTATGGTAACTTAACATTGGTCTGAACTAGGGAACCAATCATAACGCAGGTCTGAAACAGGGTCAAAAATAGGGTTTCGAATTTTTGGTCAGGTCATTAATAGGGTAGGGAATATCGCAGATTTTGGTCATAAATAGGGTAGGGGTTTTGGGAAGCGGGCCGCACACCCCCACCCAATTTTTCTGGAAGTAACCACCCCCCCCCCCCCCCCCCCCGAATTCACTGTTAATAATATATTCAATTTATAATCCCAAACACAGATTTTAAAATAAAAAAAAAGTTTTCTTAGTAATATTAATAT
>Ga0126338_10000478_pt1:17500-21601 | contig 21601 bp, 13 predicted proteins | sample OrbCmetagenome_2_FD_92529 | JGI IMG/M metagenome (GOLD analysis project Ga0126338, IMG submission 92529) | Coral microbial communities from Petempiche,Puerto Morelos, Mexico - Orbicella C C metagenome | ecosystem: Host-associated > Invertebrates > Cnidaria > Coral | place... | reverse complement strand
GCCTAGGAAAGATTATGATTCGGCGGTAAATGTTCACATATGCCGTGACGGTGTCCCAGGTATGTCGGCAGCATATGAGAACCAGGCTTAAGTTGCTGAAAATGCTCTAAAAGTGTCAATTTTCTTCGGATAAATCAACTGTTTCGGGCTTAGCCCTTCTTCAGTAGGTGGAATGATTTAGCTACGCCATACAAAAAACTGTACGCGTACGCACGCGCGGAAAGAGCACGCATGAAGTACAAACTAAACAAATAGGAAAACCATTGTCTTAGCGCGCCTATGTGTAATACGCGCTTGACCACAGTCACAAGAACTTAAATGTTTAGTCCTTTCGGTCGAAGCGTGCCCAGCTTGAAGATGAATTTCATTTCATATGAGTTTTTTGCTCATTCCTACCGTATATAAACCAGGCGGAAAAGGGGTGGGGAAGGGGGGTAAGCAGCGAGGCCTGGAACCGAGATTCTATGATTGCCCTAGTCAAGATTGCCCTAGTTCACATCATATGTAAGTTAATTTTCCAGGGTGGAGAAACACCATTGAATTGAACCTTGGTATTCAATGATTATTACTCTGCTGAATTCAGGCTGGGGTAACTTGTCCTAAATTCATGGCTGCATAAACTATTATTACAAGACTTATGTCCTACCAAAGTCTGAAATGTAGCGACATACCTAGACCCCACCCCCCAACAGGTCAATTATTTAAGTATCAGAATAAAAACAATTTATACAATATAAACAGAGTTTTAATTACACCTTCAAAACTCTATAAAACTTTGACATATTTCAATTTTTCAAATGATATCCACTACTCTTATACAAAAATTTACATGATCTTGCAAGTCCGTGTCATTTCATAGTTTTTTCCAGATCACGAAGAGCTATTGCCCTTCTGACCAGGCAAAGTTAACACAACTGTTCAATTTTCAAGTTCCAACTGCATTTAGAAGCACTTGCGATGTACAATGCCAGGACCAGATTCGTCATATTCCTGTTTAGAGATCCACATCTGTTGGAAGGTGGACAGGGAAGCCAAGATGGAGCCTCCAATCCATACGGAGTACTTACGCTCTGGTGGAGCAATGATCTTGATCTTCATGGTTGGTGGGGCGAGTGCAGCAATTTCTTTCTGCATTCTGTCAGCAATACCTGGATACATGGTTGAACCGCCGGACAAGACAATGTTGGAATAGAGATCCTTACGGATGTCAACATCACACTTCATGATAGAGTTGTACGTTGTCTCGTGGATACCAGCAGCCTCCATACCAAGGAAGGCAGGCTGGAACATGGCCTCTGGGCAACGGAAACGCTCATTTCCAATGGTGATCACCTGGCCATCAGGAAGCTCGTAGCTTTTCTCAAGGCTGGAGCTTGATGCTGCTGTGGACATCTCCTGTTCAAAGTCCAGGGCAACATAGCACAACTTTTCCTTGATGTCTCGGACAATTTCCCGCTCAGCAGTGGTGGTGAAAGAGTAGCCTCTCTCTGTCAGGATCTTCATAAGGTAATCAGTCAGATCCCTACCAGCCAAGTCGAGCCGCAGGATGGCATGAGGCAGAGCATAACCCTCATAGATGGGTACAGTGTGGCTCACACCATCACCACTGTCCAGAACAATACCAGTGGTACGACCAGAGGCATACAGGGACAGCACAGCCTGGATAGCTACGTACATGGCTGGGGTGTTGAAAGTTTCAAACATGATCTAGAAACAGTCAGTCAGGAATATATTCAACTTACAAAGTGGACATAACAGTAAAATTAATATATTAAAGTCCGTATGACTGCTCAAGTTGAATTACTAAATTTTGAAGACTATAACAAGAGGCAGTCTAATAAGCAAGTCAAGCAAATTAATTCCTGCAAATTAAAATGGAAACATTGAAACTTTGAAAAAAGTAGTATTGTTTAATGCCCAATCGCTTTCACACGGGTTGTTTCGTGACGTAGCAAAACATTCCGGTCGAGTTACGTAAAAGCATTCCCGGACAAATTGGTAAGTTGCAAGCCGCCACTCAAATGACAATAAGCCGATGAGAATTTTAATTAATGCTCAAATTTGCAATTTGACTTACAATCACAGTGCAAGGAAATGAATGACAAATTAATCGGTCAGCCGCGCACATAACAAAGGCACTTGGAGCCTTCATAATTTTCGACAGCACACAAAAAGGGGGGAGGGGCGGAAACTCTTTTCTCGCAGTTTCCAACAAAAGTCAGTTTACAACGGAAACGGGAACGGTTATTACCTGGGTCATCTTTTCTCTGTTAGCTTTGGGATTCAAAGGAGCTTCTGTGAGGAGAACTGGGTGTTCCTCGGGAGCAACTCGGAGTTCGTTGTAGAAGGTGTGGTGCCAGATCTGCAAACAAGTCACAATTCCGTTTTTAGGACGCGAATCACACGGAACTACACTCATCAAAAGCCGGTCAGATGAAAAATTCCTACCTTTTCCATGTCATCCCAGTTTGTTACGATCCCGTGTTCGATGGGGTATTTCAGTGTCAAGATACCTCGCTTGCTTTGGGCCTCATCGCCAACGTACGAGTCCTTCTGGCCCATACCAACCATGACACCTTGGTGACGAGGACGGCCAACGATCGAGGGGAAAACAGCTCGGGGAGCATCGTCTCCAGCAAAACCGGCCTTGCACATACCGGATCCATTGTCAACTACCAAAGCAGCAACATCTTCATCGGCCATTCTAGTGGTTTGGTTGAAGTGTATCAATTCCCTGAAATACGGCAAGATACGTTCTGGTTATGCTTCCAGAGCAAATAGGACGATCAGAAAGTCGGCATCGTATTTTATACCTGTCACACAACAAAAGACAACTAGTTGTTACCAAATATGGTCAAAATGTTGTGCATTTTGCCTTCAACCTACAGGGAAATTGAAGCTATGACGTCATAATCCCAGTGCGGAAAATGGGAATTTGCATTTATTTGGAACATTTTCCCTTTCAAGTCCATTTTGAGCGGGTAAATTTGCCTTACTTATTCTAATTTCAGGACATTTCTGGGTCAAGATTTCTCACTGTAGAAATTTAATCGACAAACAAACACACGCGTCACCGCGGGGTTGATATAAATAATAACAATACGTTTCACCCCTTTCGATAAACTCTTCCGATGCGATCGACCGGCCGGCGACTTTCACGTGCGGATGTTGTTTGGTGATAGATACAAAAACATTGATTTTTTTTTTACAATTTTTTTTGAACAAGAACGTGACTCAATGCGAAAAGAGAGGTTTCTCCCCGAAATTTGGGATTCATAACCAATTTAGGAAAATTGATGGTCATAGGATATTGAACCTAAAATTTTTGCGACAAGGGGGATTACAAACAAAAATATTTTCCAACAGGGAAACAACTTCCTCCTTAGATTAACTATTGCTCCCTCCAATAAAAGACCTAAAAATCTGATATTTTACTTAGAACAAAAAGATAAACCAATTTTGACTGAAAAGGGCGGGGGCTGTAGTATTCACGCTACGAAATTTTCCAGTTTCCTATTTTCAGCGTGTTTTTGCTCTCTTCCTTTTCCTTTCGTTCGGGATGTAGATTATTGCGGTTACGAAATTATTCAGGAATTCTCTTATCCAAAATGACACTGATCTTTGTTTTCTTAGTGGGAAATCTATCACTGGAATGAGAACCACGTAATTTTTCTAGTTTTTACACTTAAGTAATCGAAAATAATTTTAGATTAAATCAGTTGAACTTGGAAAATTCTATAGTTTGCCTGGAATCTTGACGAGCGATGCGGGCTGTTTCCTAAAGTCGCATCACGAGGTATCACAGACATCACGTTATTTTGAGGGCCTAATAGTTATCCTCGGAATTGGTCAAGTTTTTTTTAATTGCCCTCTTATGAAATATTCCAATAAAACTGATTTGAGTAACTGATGAACTAAATTGATGACCATCGATCTTTCCGTTCCGTCACGCAACTGAGTGAAAATCAGTGACACCTGCTGGGCTGGGTTTCAGTTTTCAATGGGAAACTATTCGTTTGTTTGTCCGTCCGCGGGTTCTTCAAAAATAATCCGTGTCGACTAATATGTGAAATTTTACAGATTATTATCCGAAATAATTCA
>Ga0126338_10000478_pt1:0-12500 | contig 21601 bp, 13 predicted proteins | sample OrbCmetagenome_2_FD_92529 | JGI IMG/M metagenome (GOLD analysis project Ga0126338, IMG submission 92529) | Coral microbial communities from Petempiche,Puerto Morelos, Mexico - Orbicella C C metagenome | ecosystem: Host-associated > Invertebrates > Cnidaria > Coral | place... | reverse complement strand
TCAATTACTTCCGAGCCACGCCCGTTCTATCTGTATATCACATCAGAAGCGCGGACGGCAGCTCTGACCAGGGCGCTTATATGTGGCTTTTTTTCGCCCTGTTCTGACTGAGCACGAGCAGGCCTTGTGATTGTAATTAACGTCACATTGCGGGCAAGTCTCCCGCACACTTCATTTAGGTACGGATACATCTTCCACAGTGGTTATTATCAATACCGTTCGTATGGAATTGTTCTATCTTTTTTTCGCGATATGGAGCAGGGTGCACTGGTAAGTATGAGATTTTCAAAAATTAGTCGAATTCTTTCAGGGCCCGGGGTTGTACGCAACTTGAAAGTTTGTTTTTGTACTATTCTTAGAATCAACTTGTAAAATGAACGGCTCTGTTTTCTTTATCTCAATAGTCAAATCGCAACACTACCCGCACCCTCTTTCACCACGCAAACGTGGTACTGGTGTTCATGGGAAAAATTAACAAATGGTAAACGCCATAGCGTGTACTAATTAACAAATAGATTCCATGTTGCCGTGCGTCTGTTCAGTAATAGATCACAGATGACGTAAAAATCTGGTAAGAACAAAAAAGTGGCACACGAGGCAATAGCCGAGTGTGTACCGACTTTTTTGAATTCTGGTTTTCTCTTCGGAATTCAAAAAAGGCGCTTAAATCAAGTTAAATCGATAAAATAACCATTCCAGGAGCAAACAACACACGTATGGAATAAGGTAAGCCATTTTTATTGAGAATTTTCACTTTCAACTACCTCCATGGATATCTTGTAGAAAATCCCATATAAACCCTTATAATTCTATGCCATATTGTGTTGCTTGTGTGGTTCATAGAGAGAGCTTGGGCTGCCTGTGCATTAATATACGACTTTGCGCATAGAAGGCATCATGCTAGACATGATTTTAGTTGAAAAACTTAAAGAGCTTGTGAAACTTAGTAAGTGGTGAAATTTTTGGCTCTTTGGGTGTAGTCGAGGAGAAATTGGCTTTCAAAAACATCAAAATTTCTGTGTGGCAAAAGCGCTAACGAGCTCACATTCTTTGTAAAATTTTGAGCTTTGAAAACCTCGTCGCACAAAAGGTATTCAATACATCGCGCTCAAATTCCTTGGGACAGTTAATCGTGCTGTGCCCTTTCAATATTCAGTATTAATTTCTTTGTAGCTCCATCAGGAACTGCATCGCTTATGGTAATGAGGCAAATATTGTAAACAAAGATTCTCCTTTATTATATGGCTAGCTCCGTGAGCGGGCAAGATGAACCAAATCCTGCTCTGTGATTGACCACCCGAGCGGGCAAGATGGAGCTATCTTGCCCGCACGGGACTACCCGCCGTGTCCCGGAAGAAAAATTTCCTCAAAAGCCATAAAATAAATCCTTTATTGACCAAGCTTGTTCGGCCAAGATGGCTTGATATTGGCCTCGTTCCTTTTTTGCATGTTTATGGACCTCGACTCCGCTTCGGTCCATAAACAGGCAAAAAAAGAACTTGGCCAATATCCAGCCATCTTGACCTCACACTTGGTCAATAACCCATATATACGTACAGCTTGATTCTTGTCGTTTGTAGTCAAAGTCTTGGTAAAGTTTAGAAACCTCTTCTGGAGGGGTTCATGATACCTAAAAGGCCTTAATTTCAAAAACAATAACCAAACATCCACAACTGATTCTAAATATTTTGCAAATAGACCAAAAACTGTCTATCAGAGTTTCCCATGTAAGACTTATAAACAAGTTGTTAAATTTGTAATGCAAGACAATTCTAAATCTATCAGAAACAAAAGTTAATCACTTCAACTTCAGTGTCCCTATTTGATGTGGGCTGGATAATACAAAACACAATAATTTTCTACCATTTCTGTATATAAGCTCTTCTTGTATGTACAAGGGACTCTAGCTATAAAAGAATCCTAACCAATGTTCTTTTTACTTATATAAAAACCAATGAAATACCAGGTGAGCTTCCGCACGAAAACCTGATATCTTCACGCCTGAAATCGCATACGAAGAGATCACCGTTGCTATGGTTACATAATAAATGGTGCCTTTCGCAGCGAAAGTGAAATGGTTCGGGATCTCATTGGCATTTATGTAATAAATAGAACATTACATGGCCGCTAGGAGATACGAAATTTCTCTTCTCGTGTTGAAAAATATTCTTCAACACTCGAAGAGAAATTTCGTATGAGACAACTCTTGCTAGTTTTCTCTACTTCAGAGCTTCTAACTAAATTATTAGATTAATGAAAGATTCATAATTTTTAAGCTAAAGTTGAAAAACCACAGACCGTGAGTATTCTCCCACTTTTCCTCACTCAGATCTGGAATCTGGTGCAATTTCAACCAGAATTTTTTTTTAATTTTGCGAATCACCATGGAAAAGCTGACAAAAAGGAAGAGACTTCTTCAGGTTAATCTGAGAAAATAAACTCTAACAAATGATGTAGTTGCCGTCATTATGCAATCATACTTTAGCAATTCATTCTCTTCTACAGCTTACAAATATTATTCAATTTGTACAGGTAATCAAATGATTTCGAGTGCAATTTTAAATAAATGAATAAGAGTAAATTTTTCAGACTGAAAAAATAGTCGGGAAAATTTACAAGGATGTATGTATTCCAAATTGCATGAAAAAATCATTGGACCACTTGGTAATAATACCGGTATATTAGACATTTAAATTTTTACTTCACTTTACTCTACTTCACCTTTCTGCACTGTTTGGGATTAATTGATGAGCTCTCAGCCAAGCAGCAGCTGAAATTTTTGCATGTACATTATTAGCTTTTGAATGCCCCAAAATATAGAGACCTAGCCTTCCTCCTTGACTTGTTGAACATTCCAGTCTTAACTAATTAGATCAACATTCAATTTCTCCTAGTATATCCACAAAGTTAGACACACATTGAGAAAAATGCAAGTTATCTCTAAAAGAAAATAGCATTTGATATTTCAACAAATTCTCCTCAAAAGTATCACAGAATTGAAAGTGCGGAGGTCCGCACTGAGAAGTCGCATTTAAATATTGGGGCTAGAAAAGTGAATATTTGAGGAATGGATTACCTCTATTCTGAATTTACAGAGGGTTCCAATGAATGTTTTGGTGAACTGATTTCTTGCCTTAAATTATGTACCAATCATACAAAAGGTGCAAATGACTACAACAGTTACTTAACCTTTACATGTAATAGCACAGAAAGATAAGTTTTAAAAATTCTGAGATGAGTTGATATCCAAAGTGTCTCAGCGACCAAATCACGAGCGAACTGCTGACAGAAATTTATAACTTTAAAAGTACTCTTAGAAGTTATGAATCAGCACTTTGTAACGAAAGCCCGTAAATAAAACTGAGTCTAGAAAAGTCACATTTTCCTGGGTTCTTTAAAATAGCTATTAGTAAGCAATTTCGTAAATGTGAAGATTACTTTCACTATAACTTAATCCTTTTAATCTGTCATTTCTAAACAGTTTTAAATCATTCTATATTCACCTTTCATTTGTGGACATGCAAATGAAAGCTATTGAGTAGTACTTTCATGTTGAACTATTTGTTTCCAATATAATTGAAATATGAGATTTCTGGACACTAACTGAAAGGGTTCGTACAATCACACACAAAAAAAGTTGTTCCGCAGCAGCACTGAATATGCTGACTAACTGTATAACTTTACTGGTTGAGATTAGTACTGAATGAGAAAACCTGACAACTAAACTGTTAAGTGAAAATAATAATACAAAAGTTCAAATGAGACCTGGGGTGCTTACCATTTACAAAAACCATCCGGTTGGAAATTTTAGGCATAAACATTAAACATTAAACAATTAAATGACGTCGCGGGAGAGGGAATCGCTATAACGTATATCCACATCAGCTAGAGAGACTTAAAAGAGCAGAAAAATAGCATCACCTCAAATCACAGCCCATATTTTCTGAAGCTTCCCAATTGGAATGGTGCGAACCATTTGATTTTCCAACTGGAATTTCCGGTTTTCCCATGTAAATGGTAAGTACCCCTGAAACTACTGTAATCCAAGGTTTCGCTGATCTATGACATCATAAGGGATAGAATGATGAAAACTTTAGAGATGAGTCCTGTTTTTCTGACAATGCCATAGATTGATGAAAGATTGGATTTTAAAAATCATTTTACAAAGTAGTTTCAGACCTCATGAGAACTTTTGTATTATTATATTTTCAAAACTTATGCCACTAAATGACAAAATCCAAAGATTATGTAAAACTGTGAACCTGTTTAATAGGGGACTTTAGATTTGAGTACGTGTACGAGATAGAGTACGAGTACGACTTTTCAATTCTAGTTTGCAGGCTTCACATTATCACATCACATACCCATCTCATCCCATGAGCTACCCTGTTTACCTAAAACCAACATGACGAGTAAGGGCTCTGGAAATGTCACTGGTTTGAAATTCGAAAATCGTACTTGCACTCAATCTCGTACTCGTGGTAAAATCTAAAGGTCCCAAAAATTTCAAAAAGTTCTTGTGTGAAAATAAATGACTAAAATAATTTTAGCTGTAGTATGATAATGTCTTCATAACAAGCCTACAAGTACATGTCTACCATTTTTAATCAGCTTTTTAGAAAGCCTTTTTAAAAGATATGGCCAATTTAAACAATTAACATAGTACACGAAGGTAGAGGAAGAGCTCTAATGTACCAACTAAGTTGGAGCTTGATTAAGAGAAATGTGAAAAAAAAAAAACCAGTTGAAATGACTGAATCTTCTTGCTGGCTTTTGTGCCAGCTAGCAGAATGGGGGATGGGTTAAATGAGTATAGATATGGCAGATATTCAAAGAGTTATACAAACTATTTTGTAAAAAAGTTCCTGTACTATTAAGTATTATTAGTTTAATGCTCCCTGGGTGACCTTCTTTTTCCTTGTTTGAAGCATGTCATAAAAGGGATCGACTATCATACTGGCCCTGAAAAGGAAAATGACTATTTTCAGAGCAAGGTTCACAAGTCAGTGAATATCGGTATCAGTCAAGTACCCTGGTATTTCATCATTGTAGCTCATGACATCGCAAATTACAAACAATAATAAAGTCACACAGGTTTCATTAAGAGCTGGGCACCAGGCAAATTGACCGACTGTGAGGAAAATTTTGCCCGAACTTTGCAAGAACTGGCCTAGCAAGAGGCAGGGTGAAAGCATGAGCCCTGGACCAACAGGTGATAACATCAAAACTCTCTACCACTGTATCAAAAACCCTCTTACTGTATTTCACATCAGTTGGCTCTTTGAAGAGCATGGGAAGCACCCTTAGAATGGCTAGGGGAAGGCTACATTCACATGCATGGCATGAACAATTGTTTGTTTGATGATTTGGTTCAACTCACTTTACACAGCCAATCCAGGTTTCTCTTTCTTCCTCAGAGACTGCACAGATACGATAAACATCATGGTGCCCTGAAAAATTCATCATTGGTTAAATCAATATTGCATTTTCCTTTGACTTAGGATTATGGTAATAAATCTAAAACAAAGGAAAATACAAATTTTGCTGGCCTAAATTTGTTTCAAGAGCAACAAAACTACAAAGAATTTTAATCTGTGTGGAAGCATACTGCTGCAATGATACACCACAATGTCATTGGATAGTAGTTTCGGGTTAAATATTGAAACAAGATCACCTATTTATTAACTTTTGATTAACTTAATTGTCATTATTTAACTTTTTCCTGGTCATTCCCATCATAAGACAAAAATCACAGGAGAAAAAAGAGTTTCAAACTCCTAATTATAAATCATTGCTCCAACCAGTTCTGGCAAATTCGAAAACCCTCATATACCAGAAACCTGCAAGGAAGGCCCAAAAGAGTGTTAGTGCAATCTGTGATTTAAAAATAACAATAAAAGGTTTTACCAGTACTAAAACTAGCACTTGCTCCACTTGAATAGTGAGGCTACAGTTTGAATTAACGATTCTCCTAACATCACACTTTGTGCATCAAATTTTATTGACAAGACACGACCAAAACGTTTGATCAGATGTTCAGTAATGTTTCCTCAGGACATGGCAGGCATATCTAATCTGAAAACATGGAAGTAGAGTCACCGGTCTCAATACATGCATGTCTATTGTCTAATTCACTTGACATGATACAAACCTTCTACAACCTTCCCTTCTGAGTCTGTTTTACAAGCTTTTATAAGTCCAGATGAATTGTCCGCAGAATATATTTCAAAGCAATACTGGAGAGACATAAGATAGGTGATTTAAAATCCTGTCAGTTCAATATTTTACACATTCTAAAATTAATAAAAATTATTAAACATTACCCACTAAGAAGGAGTATTTAGCATCAAAATTACCTTTCTCCTGGCATCTTGAACTTTTCTCACTTGAAGATTTTCCAAAGGAATAATACCACGGGGTTCCTTGTCCTTTAAAGAAATTTTAATAATTGTCTTATTGAAAAGTCCAAATGATCATAACTAACATTTTAAATTTAACTGTAAATGCCAGGCAATAGCTGTCATTACAGTTGAGCCTGTAATAATAAGTACTTTGGTTAAGAAGGTGCAACAACAAGGTAAAAGGAGTCAACAGTCTTCAACACAATGCACAATACCCCTGTCTCCTCATTTGGATATCAAATGGCTGAGAACTCAATAATTATAATAATACATGTATTTCATATTGAAACACAAAAAGTCAAGAGAAAAAAAAATTAAATGTCAATACATTTTTGTCTTTACAAGACAACCAGGTCAATCTACTTTTATTTTAAAGAAATACATTGAAAAGTCACAGCAGAGCCTTTGAGAGTAGATATTTCAATTTCACATAATGTCAAAGAGGAATGAATTGAAATATATACTATATATTAGCTCAACACACTGTAGGCATACATACCCCTACATTCTTGAAGTAATAAAGGCAATTATCTTTTAAGATAAAGTATCGTTTTCTCCAACTTTTGTGCAATCCACCTTGAAAATAAAAAACACAGTCATATTAATCAGAAATTTAAACTCTTATTTATTGAGAAAGAAAAGGGAGGTATCTCATTACCTTCCTTTATAAGCCAGCCTTCTCTGTCTGGATTGAAAAATGTTCTGGTTATGTCATTTCCATCATCTTCTGGGATCTTGAATTGTTCAAGTTTGATGCTTTCATATAAACTCTACAATACAAACAAAAAGTGTGATCGAGTTTAAAAAGGAACTGTCCCTTGTTACTCCACATGTGGTTCCTTACAAAGGGTAACAATAACAACTAGCGGTACCTAATTTCCTTCTTCTTATTCCTTTCCCCAATACCTAGAATTAACCTAATTCTCAGACTTGCCTAATGTAAGCATAGTGGAACCTTCCCTTAAAACAATCTTATTTATAATATCATAACAACTTAAAGGATTTTCTATCTTTTATTCTTACTTCAAAATTTTCTCTGGACCAGAAGAAAATAATGCTTGTTATATTTACGAGCAAATTATCAAGTACCAACCACAAGAATGTCAGTGGGTAAATCTTCTCCACAGTTAATGCCTCTGTTCATTTGGATGAATCTCTCTACTGTAGGCTACAAAATGCAAACCAAAGTTAGCAGGCATGGATCTTTATTAACATTACTTATAAGGACAAGATCTCACAGTAATTACATGTACAATATCTGTCAGTCTCAGATTGACCAAGGAGAATTTCTTGAATTTCAAAGAAAATTGATTCCACTTACCTTGTCTTTTACACTTGGGTTGTGAAGACTAGTGTTTAACAAGATGAGTGAGAAACTTAGAACATAGCAGGTATCTGTGGAGTGAGAACCAATCCAAATTCAGTATACTAAACTTTCCAGAAGGATATGACAACTACTTGAAATTTATTTGCCATCCAGATAACTCATTAATTAGAAAGTACTCTTTGTGTCATGTGATACGGTCTGTATCACAGCATCACTTAATTAAATTTCATAGATGTTGTCACTGTTGTGGTAGTGAAAATTAAGAGCCTGATTGTGTTCTTATCATATGTAAATAAGAAATATTACAAGAGACTGTACTATGTGCACAAGCTCTTTTCTTAAAAAAAATATCTAGGTCTGACTGTCCATCTGAGTGTCAAAATACACCACTTATTAAACTTGATGTAAATGTAAAATAGTACTAGTCTAAAGAATAGAGCACTGGACTCTGACAAAACCTATTTAAGAAAGGGAACAAAAGACATTTTTCTTATCTCTCCCTCTATGACTTCACTAACCAGATGATGTAAACACTCCAGGGTTCTGATCACAAAATCTCTTTGCGAATGCTTCCATCATTCTATCAATCTTCTGGGCCTCACCAGGAAGACGAAAACTCCACAAGAACTGCCTACAAGAAGATTTAAGAAAAAATCATTGTTAAACTCTGCTTTCATTGTCTAGCCATTTCAAGGTCAGCTTCAATTTCCTCCTTGATTAATATACATGTATAATTTATTCCTTGGGAGAATTTCCTCACGTAATCAGAACCTCTCATTCTTAAGTTGGGAATCAACATTTCTGGTAAACTGGTTAAGTCTACTTAAGGTCAAAACATTCCATCTTGCCAGAATTTATCTTGGTTTTTGTAGTATAAATTAAGTGAAAGCTAGGTAACATTTCTTCTTTCCCTGATGTGGGATTCTAGATCATTGCAGGGTCACCCTCCACTACTAAATTTTCTGGTATCCATTTGACTGTACACCTGGGCAGAGAGGTACTGTAATTAGTGCCTTGCTCATGTTGTGGCCACTCTTGCATATGGTTCACATTTTTATCCATCGCAACACACCTTTTCTTAGACAGAACTTTGTCATTCTAGCAATGTCAGACATTTTGTTTCATGGCACAATCAAATCAGCCATTACAACTGATGCTACAGAAAAAAATGTTAAAAACCTAACCTGAATCCATTGCAAATTCAGTCTCTTTAAGTAACAGACGTTACCTCACTGAACTTACCTAAGACCATCTACTAATGATCTTCCTGTGAAATCATGATGCTCAACAAACAATCGGAAAACTTCCAGATTGAATTCTTTGCTGTGGATTAAATTAATAATCACTAAATTGAACTCCTGTTACAAACTATTACAGTTTACCCCAAAATAGCCCAGCAATGATCATATCCTAACTAAACTTTCCAGAACAGACAAGTAGCTATTATTTTATATTCTCAAGTGCATATTCGTATAGTTCATTTACAAGGTTCCATTCTGTTAACCATATCGCTTTCAGTGAGAGGACTTATAAGGAGAGCAATGTCTTCTGGGATGGTCGTACAGATATCTGACCCATTTTCATGCTGGTCTAACCACACACTAGTGTAGGCCAGGGTAGACCTGTGATACAGTTTATTAAACCCTGGTAGAAACCTCCCTCAGGATCAGGACTACACGATGGTATAGAATACTGTAAGATCTAGACACTTCCCTTTAATAGCATGCTCAATAGAAATGGCAACTCACTTTAATATTATTTGAATTCTGACTGTACATGTATACTTAGGATCCTGTCAAATTTAAAGAACCTGGAACAGGCCTATAGAAGCACTACATGGGAGCCTGTCGTAGTCCTACAGAATCTTACCCAAGATGCTGTTTAGAATTCCTACCTCAGTAATCAGTAGAACCCATGACAAAGTTGTCAAAAGGATGTTAAAAGCCAAGAATAAAAATCAGTCAAGCAGGAAATGATTATGGTATGTACAGCACACATTACTAAAAGTACAAGTTATGAACAACAACCATTTTCATGCCTTGTCTCTACTTGCCAAGATTTTGAGCAAAAATTTCCCAGTATGTTGTCATGCAGTCCAAATAAGCACAACTTACTTTTCTCCAAGATAATTTCCAATCATTGTCTTATTTAACCCTTCTTCCTTGAAAAGAAAGTCAGCAATGTCCTCTGGAGTGTTGTTTAGCAGGTTGTTAGATATCAGGTATTCCATTCCCTGTGAAAAAGTTTAACAAAAAGAAAATTTATAAAAGGTACTTTTAACTATTGCAATTACATGTAAATTCTTTTCTAAGCCAAAGAAGACATAACTGAGGGTTGACAAGACTCTGCTCGGGTACAGGGATGTGAATTAAACAACAGGTTTCTTTGACTCTCTTCCATGAGTCAAAAATCATCATTACACAGTCAAACGTGCTGCCAAAATATACGAGCTTGGGAGGTCACACAATAATTATTAAGAACAGGCAGTCAAACTAGAGCCTGAGTTTGAACACTTCTCATGCCTCATTGAAACTTATAAGATGAATGGAGGGGGATTAAGATACGGAAAGGATTAAACAAGTAAGCTAAAGTAAGTCATGCCTCGTTGAATCTTGTCTCAGTTTAATCTGGATTTAGAAAAAGTAACATAGTGCTGCAGGGCTTTCAATAAGGGCCACAGGCACCGGGCAAATTGATTGGGTGTGAGGATGATTTTGCCCACCTGGTTTAACCATATAGAGTAAAGTTTCTCTTAAAAAGAACTTCAGTTCAAAAAGTTTTGCCCACCTGTGAAAACCAGTTGCCTGCCTGATAAAAAATGTTAATGAAGCTCCTGATTTCTGACAAGATGGTGGTGCGTCAATGCAAATGCATGAATTGTGACCAAAATAACCATCACGTTTTGTTGTTCTGTTGAACTGTCGGTACATTTTTCCCAACCACCAAAAATTGTCAACCTACATGTACAATATCTTCTCAGAATCAAATTCAGTTCCAAAACATTTAACAAGGACCTTGAAAAAATGATTATTATTTATAGTAACTTGTGGAAGACCATGTCATTCTACGTAATTAAAAATGAAAAAAGTAAAATGTCTTGATAGGTAATAAATGATGGGGAAAACAATCCTACCTATACAGAAAGCAGAACTGGGTGAAATTTCAGTGCAATACAAGAGATTCCCTGAGATAGTGTTGTTCCTCTTTTTCAGCCACACTCTATATTACACATTAATTAATATTAAAAATATTTGGTGCAAAATTTATCCGTACATATTTAAGACTGTGTCATCCAGAGATTATCTATAGACAATTCTGCCACCAGCTGTTGGCAGCAAATGTTAATGAATTTTTAATTGGTGGCATAATGTAACATACCACAAGCCTCAATCTGATTTATCTCAATTTTTTACCTCACTTCTACAGGAAAATATGGTTTTTGCTGTCTGCTAAATATCCATGAATAGTGATAGATGTGTAAAACCATTCACACTGTTATAAAGGTTATCTATTACAATAACAGTGAATATCTTATTAATATTTTGATGTGTAGTGCCATAGTAGTATATACTAATAATGATTCCTTAAGTACAAGAAATGGGTCCAAAATGAAAGATTATGAGAACTATGTTTGTGAAATAAATGATGTGGTAGGAACACTTAAAAGGACCATCTTGTTATCTGTTCAACTGATCCCCTGGAGTACAAATAGCAAAATATGAGTTCTTATTTAACTGAACCAGAGGTCTGTATGGAAGAATCTTGACCAAATGCAGTTAAGGTCTGTACTCATGACATGGCCATGGTCATGTATCTCCCAAAGAGACCAACCTTTAGCCTGGCTTATGTTAATTATATCTGTATGGCCAAACAGTAGCTCTTAAATTTTCTGACAAAAGCCACATAATGTAGGAGTTCCAGGAGGGGGAAGGTGGGTAGGAGTTCATAATCACTGCCATTTTGCTTGCAAATGGAGATGAAATATTACTTGCCTGGACAAAAAAATGTTGTTTTCAATTTCTCCCACCTCTTTACTTTTAAAACAACAGAAATTCTTGCAGCCATTAAAGGTCCTTCTAGTCTTGTATGGAGTGCTTTACACTTGGGTTCCTTAAAACATCCCAATTTCACCCTCAGCTGGTGTTTTGACTGCATGAACTGAGCTTAAATTTGCCAAAGATGGGTATTTTTTACCTTGTTCTCATTAAGTCTTTTTGACTTTTCCATTCAGTATCTTCAGCAGAAACATGCCTTTTTGCTTGTAGTTTTCTCCAGCAAATGTCACATAGCTAAAAGTGGTCTAGACACTGGTCTAGATCAGAACATTTTTTAGAGTGCACTCATATTTATAAATTTGGAAGTTCCCAGTCCTCATGAGACATGGCTCTATACATTTGTAATATGGTGCCAAATTTGTTAGCAGGTTAACAAAATAAATGAATTTTGCATCTGCTTGCATAGTGTATTTAAACAGCTGTCCCCCCTGCCTGGGGAGGTATGATATTTAGTTGCTCGATTCTTTCCCACTTCAGAGTACATGTATTCAAGTTTCACCTACATGTATTACAATATCCATACCCTAATATATTAGCTCCAAAGGGACCCATATCATATAGTGTTTCTGATTATTGTCGCATGCTGGCCTGATTTTGAGTTTTCAGGTCTGTAAAAGTAGCAACCAATCAACAATAATCTGAATCTATGTAGAGCCACATGTACATGTGCATCATTCTAAGACAAGTGTGGAAATTTTCAGGTCGAACCTAGTAAAT
>Ga0126338_10000477_pt1 | contig 21664 bp, 14 predicted proteins | sample OrbCmetagenome_2_FD_92529 | JGI IMG/M metagenome (GOLD analysis project Ga0126338, IMG submission 92529) | Coral microbial communities from Petempiche,Puerto Morelos, Mexico - Orbicella C C metagenome | ecosystem: Host-associated > Invertebrates > Cnidaria > Coral | place: Petempiche,Puerto... | reverse complement strand
TGAACGTTCCTTACGCTCAAATGAAGGTCATATTGGTGTTAATGAGAGTTTATTCACCATAATGAAAGAAATTTGGACACAAATGAATGTTTATTTTCTGTAAATGAACAGCAAAAGGTGTAAATATACCAGTACTTTTGAACCTGGGCCTCACTATTTTCAGAGAGGGAGTGGGGGTAGGCTCACTACTTCTAAAAGGCTCGCTTCTTTCGGGATTTATTAGTGGCCATAATTTTTTGACATTACTTTCAGAAGGTTGCTACCTTCGAAAGTTTACAGTATATACATGTACTCATCTCTCTTTCATCATGCACACGGTCTCCCATACATGGGAGGGCCCATATATGGCAGCCATTTCATGCAACTGCGACTTGTTACAATATAAAAACAAATGTGCACCACAAGTAAAGAAATAAAACAAACAACTTCATCTAATGAGCTAAGACATAAAATAGCAAAGCTGACAAACCTGCTTTTAACTTCAATGATAGGAATTACAATTTCAAGCAGGCACTTCACATGACTCACCTGTCTCTTTTTCTTTTCTTTGATGTTGACTTGTCTCCTGAAAAAGTTGTTTATTATTACCAAAATACTCTTTCTTTTGTTAATAAAGAACAGTCTACAGACTGTCGGGAGAAAAAGTCCAAGCAGTCACAAAGCAAGTCAATACTTTTTAAAGACTTGTGAACACTAATCAGAGCTTGTAACCAGCATCATGTTCTTATAACAAGATCAGAATTGACATAATTGATTGTACAAAAAAAATGCCCGTTTGGTTTGATTGACTACAAGATGAACCAAACAAGAGATGACACAAGTGAAATAAACACACCTTTTGATGATAGGTCTCTACGAACAGCATCTAACTGATTTAAAAACAAGATTAGGGTAATGTTTGAGGTAACATTAATAAATGTGCTTCAAGGGAGAGCTGGAGTTCTACCAGCCTTGTAACAATGTGAGAAAGCGATGAAGTGAATATAAAATATCTGTAGTTAAACACTGTCAGATGGTATTCTTTTTTTCAAGGGAGCGCATGTGGCCACAAGACAACACAGATTTATAAACAGCAAAAATGATTTTATCTTACAGGTTCTCATCTGTTTATGTGATTGCATTATTCAAGTGAGAAAATATCATCTATTCTGCATTAATGGCTACATTTGTATTCATGAGTAATTCTGAATGTCTGAGATTTCAGTAGGAACTAAATATTAGAAATAACTTTAAGTTCCTCATCTTCCCTGATGTCTCTGTACTAAGAGTTTCCAAAGCTACTGTGAACAACATGACCCAGAAACATGTCATCATCACCACAAAATGCCATACCTTTAAATGATCTTTTGTTGTGACTATTGTGCATTGCTTTCCATCTGGTGATGTCCCATGTTTAATACTGGAAAAAAATTAATGTCTTCACTGTTTAGGATTAATTTTTTTAGACTAAAAAATTTAATTGTTTAAAATAGCCAACCTACATGTACACAATGTAAAATCAAGAGTGAGTAAATTACGTGTCACAAAACAGGAAATTTATTATAAAGATAAATTGATCATATACTTAGAAATGTAACAAATTTCTGTTTGTTATAATGTCTACTTATCTATTGGGGTGAAATAGTTACAATTATACATTATGCCACTGAGAGCAAGGAAATTATTTAGGTTCTGAACTGAGAACAGAAGCATTGCAGACCATTATTTTCAGAAACTTGCTGTTGTTACTTTTGGTTTTAGGTAAAAAGAAAACAGTGCCTTATAAATCTCCAAGAACACATGAGTATGACTTCCTGCATACATGTACTCTCTTGGTGGAGACACCTCTGACCCAGTCTGTGAGTACCAAACGTCAGTGTCACACCAGCCAATACTTAAGAAATAGAAAACATGTACCATGTTTCTATTGAGATATAGAAACACGAGTGAAAGTTTGGGAGAACGAGAAAAACTGTGAGAACACGAGCCGCAGGCGAGTGTTTCCATAGCTTCTTCAAGTTCTCCCAAACTTTCGTGAGTGTTTCTATAACTCAATAGAAACACGGACAACATATTTTCTATTTCTTTTAGAAAACACCACAACGAAAAAAAGGAAAACAACTTACAAGTTAACTTTGATTATCAAAATATAAATTCTCTTTGCTCACGCAATCATTACATCAACAGCTTGTGCTAGTTCTGTGTTTCTATCAAGTTATGGAAACACGATATTTAACCAATCAGCGCACGTATTTTCTTAGGGCCGTTTTCTAAATTAAATGCAGCATACCTTATACATGAAGCTTTGAACCAATTAGATTAAGGTAGCTCAAAACAGTTTCCAGCACTTAGATTTTGATGGGTCATAATAACCACTCTTTATCACTTGACACTACAATCATGGTATCAAAAAACTGCCCAGTCATTGGTGAAGATGTTGCTATCATTTTCATGACATAATAGGTTGTCATAGCAACAGTATGACCTCCTAAAACACCCTTGCTTAAAGCTTTAGGGGCTTATAATTCAAAAACAGCACAGTGAAATTTTTTCACATTATTGACTTTTGGTAAGCATGATAAGACGCAACTTTTGGCAAAGTTTAAAAAAATTCTGTTGGTAGGGTTTAATGCCACCTTAAATTTTCGACAATTTAAATGATTGGGCAAATTTTTGATACCATGATTACAGCATCAAGTGATAAGAGTGGTTATAATGACCCATCAAAATCTAAGTGCTAGAAACTGTTTTAAGTCACCTTAAAGAACTGTCACCAGTGACTTCACTAGTACTAGTCTAGTCTGTGATATCTAACCTTATAAAGTCCTGAATGGCAAACTTTTGTAATAAGCTCTCTACAGCTTCATGGGAAACTCCACCCTCAGCCTGTTTGATCACAACCAAAAACTGAGATAAGTTTGGTTCATCCCCAGTGAATGAAGACTAAAACAGAATACTTCACTAGTCCTACACATGGTTATAAATTCCTACAGTGTACATGAATGCTACATTGTACAAATTGTTGAGGAAACTCTTGTCTCTACAGAGTGGACTAGGAAAAAAACACACACACAATACCGATACATATACAATACTTACAGTAAAACAATGGTTTTATTTAAGTTATACACAAAACTAACACCTGAAAAGACTATCATCAATAATTGATGCTTATCTATTTTGATATTTGGCTATCATTCACCTTGATTTACCAGCGTCAAAGGTGAACACTGAGGGATGAAGTGAGCCATTACTCATATTACAATATTAAATTTATTCACAAATATATGATCCCACTGACACAATCTTAATCATAAAAACCTAACCTTGCGTGAGCACAATCAGACAGGTTGATGTGACTAGTCAGAAAAAGCCATCTGTCTCCATAATATTAATAATTTAGTGCACACAATTCAGAACATATACCAAAATTTTTCTGCAACTTTTCAACAAATTAAAGCTTTGCAAAGGTGGTATAAGGAAATACTTATTGTCTAAATTAGATCACATTAGAAGAAAAAACATCTGGCTTTTGTTAATTTTCCATCAGCCTTGTTGCAATTAGTAATATGTCAAATATTCTCTTAGCAAGGCCTTCCTACTCAGTAAACAAGCTTATATTGTGTGGTTCCAGAAAATATCCATACCCCCCAGGGAGGATCATGGAAATTCCGAGGGGAAGGGGGTCTGAAAGAGGTAGATTTCCAAAGGGGAGGGGGGCGACATGAAGGAATGTGCCGCGTCTGCTGTCTACCATGAAAAAGTATGTTTCGTCTACAATGTAACTAAAAACAGCTGTGGCTAAATTTTAATACAATTAATGAGTTAAGTCTCGTTATTTATGGATACGGAATTTCCGAGTGGTAGGGGGGGGGGGGCCAAGTAGAAAAATCATGGAAATTCCAGGGGGTGGAGGCAGTGTCTTGAAGCCTCCCTGAAAAGGAAAATCCTGGAGGGTGGGGAGTCAAACTAGAAAAACCTCCGTGGGGGGGGGGGGGGAGGGAAATTTTCTGGAACCCCATATTGCGAACTATGTACCTTGGATGAAAGAGAAGTTGTTAACTGCATAGAATCTACAGGAAATGTCAATGAGGGATTGCAGAGATACTCAAGAAGCTTGTTTTCCAACAGTGGATCTACTTTAACAACTTTATCTGCTTGTTTGTTCGTGACTGAACTCTCTTCTACTGGAGCAGGTGTTACCTGTTCTGGTGGTGGTGTTGATGTACCTGTTAGTGGAATACAGAAAAAGAGGCATTTCAGAAACTTACAGTCACCCTCCTGTTTGAAAGATTAATCTTGTTTTAAATTTGTCCAAATGGTTCTCATTGAAATTAAGTGATACTAAATGCACCAGAGTGCATTCAGCTATGTTAAGAATATTACAAAAACAAGATAGACATTGATTAAGAGAAACAAACAGCTGTATCCTTGTTATACATGAACAAATACTTTCAATTTACAATCTCATTCCCCCAGTCTACACCAGCTTGATAAAACAAGCAACTTGAGAGCCTAGGGGTGGGAGGGGGCGAAGACTCCCATATAAAAAAGATGGGGATGTCCATTAAACCTTTCAGGGGTTAAAAAGGCGGTTTTCATACTTCTTAGGGTGTTTAGCCTTAAAAGGTCCACTGTGGGAGCTATTGCAGTACCTCTTAGGGTATTGAGCCGAAAAAAGTCAGTGTCAGTTGATGTATAGTTTTAGAATTGGTGCCCCTTAGAGGAGAAAAGACATATCAAGCTGTGCCCACAAAACATTACCTTGGTACCTGTTGGGGGTTGTTTTTGACATTTCTGACGAGCACCCCCATGATTTTTATATGGGAGGCTTGAGAGATCAGCTAGAGGGTCAAGTTTTGATTGGTTCAAAAACAGTGAAAATGACCCGAGCTAACACACCAGGGACTTAGTTGAGTCGCATGTTTATCAGCTGGGCATGCACAATAGGCCATGTTAGATATGTCAATATTCTAACATGGCTCTGAGGCTTTCAAGACAACTTCTATATTAGGTGGTATTTTCTTTGTATCCAAGTCTCTTTTGGGAATTCAAGGACAAAAGCAACTTGACAAATTTGCAATTTTGTCCTGAAAGCTTCAGAGCCATGCTAGAATATTGATAATTATATCGAACGTGGCCTTTTCAACCAGAAGTGTGACATTTTCAGGACCAAAAGAGATTGCAGGTTTCAATCCTACCCAAGGTCAAAGAATTTACTTTCGCCTTGTGTGGTCCCCACATTTCCTTTCTAGGGCTACACGCAGAAAGAAACACTTGGCTTGATTTCCAGCACTCCAAATTACTTCAGAGTTGCTTTCCAGTTTTTTATGCTTTGATCGGTTTTTTAACTTACATCTGTACAGGAATTAATAACTTTAGTGATGAGCTACTTTGTCACTTCACCAAGTCTTCTTTAAAAGTTGTTCCAACTCATGCAAAACTCCCAGAGAACACGTTATGTGAAATCAATTTTACAATCAGCGTTTTTCGCATGTTACATAGAACAAAATTCTTAATTTCACCCTAAGAAAGCTTGACATGCATGTGTTTTAGAGCTACCGGCAAAATAGAACTAATTAGGAGACAAACCTGACAATTCGCTATCTTGTCCGCCTATTCCTTGGCGTTCCCTTCTTCGCCGCTGGAGACGATCACGTAGGCTTTCTTGCCGGCGTTTGTGCTCTTGAATTTCGGTCCAAGTATCAGACATTTTTCCAACTTTCTGAGCTGAGAGCGCACAGATATATCGAGCTTAGTAGCCTGGCTCCATGTCTTTTTGCTTAGTGGCCAGGCCTTCCTCTCCTAAACACCGAAGCAACAGAAAGTCATGGAGAATTACATTTCGATCCTTGAAAATTTAGACTCTCACAAGGAAGAAAATGCTGTGAAGGCACTTCAACAGTTTTGTTCTGAGAACGAAAAGACGTTCACTTTCTTCCACATAGATACTAACCTTAGGAAGAAATTCATTGATGTGATTCTCAACGAGTTGACAACCAAAGACCTCGGACTTCAGTTCAAAATACATGCGCTGACTGCTTTGCGGATTTTAAGCCGGGATAAAGATGGTCTGGGATCACTTACATCTGAAAAGTCAACCTTTGTTCTGTTGTCACTTGCGGAGCTTATACCTGAAGGATCTAAACCGACTGAAAGTTGCTCGAACGAAGGCGAAGCAAGGACGAAAAATGAAAAAAGTAGAGATGGCGGTTTGGAGAGAGTTGTTGCCGTTAGCGATGTAGTAGTTGAAGCTCTTAAATGTTTATGTAATGTAGTGTATCACAGCTCAGCGGTCCGTCAGCACTGTTTTAAGAACAAATGCATCGAAGCAATCATCACAAGGGTGAAGAAATGGTTCGACAACACTCGGTTAGACACGGACGTCAAGTATTTTGACTTGAGATTTCTTTTCCTACTGACGGCTCTTGAAAACACTGCGAGAGTAGAGGTTGTTGCTAACAATGGTTTTTGTGTCCTGACTCATGCCTTAGACAGCAGTATTCCAGGAAAGGACCAGAGAAAAATATGCCATGAAACCAAAGTCAGGGATGGTTGTGGGCAGTTGACTGGAGCAAAACTTCAAGCATTGACTGTCGTAGAGAGGTTAGATCCATACGAATTAGGCTTTTTTAGCGCTTACTTCTTTGTAGGACCTAGTTGCAAACTTCATTCGGAAATTTGAGCTCTGAATTCTCCTCACCAATCCCCATACCCTTCTTATAATGTTAGTTTGGAGATTTTAGTGTTACATCAAGACATATCTCCTAGATGGTGATTTCCTGTATTCTGATTGGCTGTATTTTTCATGGCATGGTATTATAAATATCAATCACTCTTGTGAGCTATTTCAGCTAAATTAGCTTCTCGACATTCAATTAATGTGATTTATTGAGGGCAATTATTAAAGAAAGCCAGATTCAACTGAACCCAGTTTTCATTTAGTGGTCATTATGAAATAAACTTGCATGTTTTTTGGTAAATTTGAGTACTAAATGTAGAATTGATGAAACAGAGTGGAAAGGAAACCAATTTTAGGCCAGCTCAAACTATAATTTACTAGCTCAAACTTCATTCTCACTGGACCCGAAAATTTCATCTTGTTTACAGTATTTCTTTAATTTGAGTTTCCTCAAAAATTTTCTTAAGGTAATTCCTCTGAAATAGAAGTGACAATAGATTTTTGTGCAAACTTTGTCCGCTGAATATTTGTCATATGACAACTTCAATTTTGAAATAAAAAAGGGGGGTGCCCATGCTCATTAAGGAGCAGTAAGGCATTGAAAATGTCCCATTTTGGCATTATTTCATGCTTATTATAAAAACGCATTCCCAGTTATTGCAAAATCTTTGTGAGCCCAGACTCATAAGAACATGCATTAAACTACAGTCAATACATTGTGTCGGACACAACTAAACATTTTAAGTTTGATTCAGACAGAAAGCTAAATCCTTGATTAAAAATTTGAACCAAATTTCTTGACGTGGTTACCAACTGCAAAATAGAAAAGGCCACAGTGTATCTGCTATTTTTCTTATTTATTCAATTTTCAGCAATACAAATTAGATCCGTCTTTTCTCACGCAAAGCTTATGATCAGTTGATTACAACGACTGGAAAAAAATTGAGGTGCCCATGCTCATTGGTTAGCTAGAGCCATTTTTCAACTGACAGAGCTCAACATCAAGGCAAATCCGTCATGTTTTCACTATGCGCGTGCACTAGCGTGCGCTAATAACGCCATAAATTATGCACAGTAAGGATGCACAATGCAAATGTGAGGAATGACCTTAAGAAACTTCATTTGCCCATGGGGCCTTTCCATCTCTTTTATATGGTGTTACAAGGCATTTCGATTCAGTAATCATATTTAAACATGAAGGCGTACTATGAAAGGGCATAAGCTCCTCCCCCTAATTTTGAATTCACCCAAGATATGCTTGCTTCACACTCTGACAGTATTCTACAATACTCACTGGGATCAGACTTGACATTGCAAATACAGTTGAACTATACCATGTCCAACTCCCAGGGGAAACAAAAATTGTTTGAAATAGTGGGAGTTCAAAATAGTTGATAGTAAATAACTGAAGAGCAAAACCAAGGCAAATGGTTTTGAGTTCGAAATAATGAGGAATTCACTTACAGCTCACATTTCATGTATTCAAATCGCCCGCAATTTTGAATTTGACCCGCGCATGTCAACATTGACTGACAAATAAGCCTTGGTCTTCCCAGGGAAGACTTCCTTATATAAGGCGCCTTTGTGTTTAATTACCTTGGTCATGCTATAAATAATAATGAATGTTAACATGATTGTCTGTATGTTGTTATTTCCACAGGGCCACAATTGAAGAAAGTCCAATAACCTACACTATGACACAAGATGAAGTGCGTCTCTCAGCTGAAATCCTGAAAACGATGTTTAACATCACAATAAACCTCCCTGACCCCAACAGTACAGACACACATGAACACTGTGAGAGGATTGTGTTCATTGCACGGTCCATGTTCGTACATGTCAACCCTCTCCCTGACCACCCAGAAAACCTTCCTAACCATGCTATTAACATTGTGAGCAATATGCCGTCTAACTGCCTTAAACATCTCTTATGGACAATGCCATCTAGTGTTTCTAGGAAGCTTGCTCAGGATTTCGAGACAAAGTGTCCATCCAAGCAATTTAAGATACAGTTTAAGGTTAGATTGCTAATAGATATCTTCAAAGGATGTTATGTTTATCTATTAATTTTAGTGTTTTGACTGGAGGGCATGTGTAGATGGTGTAGTTTACAATGATTTTCAAGTCAAAATGATTTGCAACTAGTTTGGACTGATTTGCATTTTGTCTTATATTTCCAGATTTATTGCCATTATCCTGAAACATAGAATTACAAATCAAACTAGTATGAAATCATTTTACCTGGAATTCCTTTTAAACTAAAGCACATGACTTTTGTACTAATGTTGTTACTCCTAAAAAGATTTCTTTTGATAACCATACAAGTAGAAAGCAAACAAATTATTTGCTTCCTTGTTGGGCACTACTGGAAACACAATCATACAATTGAGAGAGTAATACATTTATATTGTACTTGTAATTTCAAATTAGCCTCACGTTGTGTCACTGTGCTCATCCAATTTTGAAATTGCTTTGCAACTACTCCCTGAACTGTACTCCACTCAGTCCAATTACCATTACAAAGTGGTTGATTGAGAGATTATATTTATCAATTCAGCAGAGATTTTCAGCCTCTCTGAGTATATACTGTATAGTAATTAAGAAAAAGAACTAAAAATTAACAGAATATGTTTGTTGAATTCTGTAGTCCTTAGGATAGTTTTTTTTTTCTGTGAAAAAAGTCATTACATTCTGTGCATGAGTGGTCAGATTTGTGAAATAATTGGATTATAAACTATTGAGGGCTTGCTCAAGTGAAGTTAATTTTAAGCAAGTTGTTTCCCAATTTAGACAGTGGCACATTATAATAAATGTTACAGCGTACAACATTGTGATACATATAATCATCATGTGTTAGTAATAAGCAGTTACACAAGTAGCATGAAAAATACTACAGTTGTTTCTCAGTTCATGAAGCTATGTCCTGTCCAGTTTATCAGTAATTGTTGTCTATTAGTGATGTATTCCAATACTATGCATGTACTCCTTTCTTCAGAACTACAATATGTTAGCAATTAGGGCCATGTTAACAGTTCTTGATGATCGTGTAAAAGCCACCAGCCAACCACTACAGGAGAATGTTGTCCCCATTGTCAGTGCTTTTTGTCAGATGGCTCGTGGAGACAACATGATCAGAAAGTATCTGCGCCAGGAAGTATTGCCTCCTCTTGGACGGGTGGGGACCACTCGCCCTGAAGAAGGACATTTGATAAGGAATGAGCTAGTCAGGCTAATGACGTCTCCACTGGAAGATATTAAGGTGGGTGGCAATTATGGCACACAGTTGTAATGGTTTGGAATAAATTAATGGAAGGTGGTGGGAGAAAGATGGTTACTGAATTCTTATCCTAGAAGTTAAAGGAGTGTAAAATACAGTGTACCTTGTTTTTATGGATTGCAAATGAAAAATTATCATTATGTACTAATATGTGGAATAATTCTCCCAGGTTGATCGATTCTTACTTATGATTTGTTGGAGGATAGATGTATAGATGATATCAATAAACAAATTCCACATTGCCATGCTCCTGTTTAGCATTAGAAACGTGGATGACATCAAAATGTGGTAAGAACATCAGTGACACCTCACCTAATGGCCCATGTGTCACTTTGCTTGTTCTTACCACCTGTGATCTATTAAAGAATTAGATTATGAGCTCAGATTTCTATCGCACAATAGTTGATGAGGGCGCAGCCTGAGTCAACTGTCACGCATAGAAATCAAGAGCGAATAATCCAATTATTTTAGTAATAATCTACCAGCCATTCAAAACTTTATTTAAATCCCCTTCACAGACACTTTGAAAACATCAGGAAGTGGCCATCATTTTGTTAACAAGGGCACACTGCTACATGTACATTACCCACTATCTATCACAGAATAGATAGTGAGTAGTGGAGCCAATCAGAGAACAGCATTTGTTGATAGAACACTAGTAGATTTATACTAATACTGAATAGATGCATGGAAGCAAGGAATCTACTTGTTAATGGACAGCTGGAAAATAGGGAAACAAAGCTAGGCACAGTTCCACAGTCCTAATTTTGAGAACTTGATTTTTAGTAAATTGTAGTAATACATCTCTGCCACCCTAGACTATTATTGTGATAATGTTGTTATTTGAAATGCTGTGTGAACCATTGACTTTCAAATGCAAAACATTTCATTATGGCAGTGCCCTCTGCCCATTTCTCCCTTCTAAGCAGAGTTGGAAGATAGAGAGAGATAGCAGTATCAGTTGGTTGTAGCAGAAAGATGAATCACTGATATAGTTTGAGATTCTCAAGATAATCCACATTTGAAAGTATTTGTGTTTGTGCTTTCTTCAGGAGCTTGTAGCAGACTTTTTGTTTGTTCTCTGTAAAGAGAATGTGAATCGTCTTATCAAGTACACTGGATATGGGAATGCTGCTGGGCTTCTGGCATCACGTGGCCTCATGGGAAATGTTCAGCCTCAGAGCAATGGAGATTACTCTTCTGATGACGAGGATTCTGAGACTGAAGACTATGCCATGGACAAGTCACAGATTGATCCAATCATTGGTGAGGAAAACCTTAGAGAAAACTCTTGTCTGCAGCAAATAAGAACCTGGTTCAATTTTGAAGCTCAACAGGTTCTTATAATTATATGGGGATGTAAATTCCAAGATTTTATCCCATAGGTTCTCAATCACTAAAAGATCTTTAAAGATCATTGTTTATTTTTGGCAATTGGTTTATTGTTACTTCTTTGATGTTTTTGTACATTAGCGAGCTAGAATTTCAAGAGGATTCTTTGATTTAAAAAAAAAATTCTCACTAACAAGAGACATGACCTATATGTATTATACAACAGAGCACAGGCTTTGAAGAAGATTTTAAAGAAGAAATGTAACCTTGCTTAATGGCATGTCAGTTCACAGATTATGGATTTTATTTGTTATTAGGAGCCATTCCAAAAGATGATGGCAAACCTAATCCATTGGATGAAATGAGCGAGCAAGAAAAAGAAGAAGAAGCTGAGAAACTGGCCAATCTGATCCGTGACCTGAACAGGAAGGGCCTAATCAAGACCGCTCAGGTGGGCCCTGATGGGAGGCCTCAAGAGTCTCAAGGGGCGCATCACATGGGTGAACAGGCCTCAGAGCAGGAAAATGAGCCTGCTGAGCAGGCAGAGTCAACAGCAAATGGAAAAACAGAAGATACTAAGCCAATGGATAGTGAAGGCAACTCAACAAGTTAAGATTATGTAGTTAAAAAATCGTAAGACAAATAAGGCCAAAAAGGTACAGATTTTAACGCATCTGAAACAAGTGGTCAAGTTTGGGAGAGAAAATACGGTTATAGCCTATTTGATTTATCTTTGGCTATTACAGTGCGTTTACTGAAACCATAGCCTCCCACGCAGACACTCTTAGGGCTCATCACTTGTTCCTCCCACGAACTTCATTCAGATTTCATTGTTTTGTACCGGACATTTGATTGGCTGGATTTGAAAATGTTGGAATCTATTGTTTCAGTGCTGCCATTTGATTGGTTTACATTGTCAGGGTGGCCCCAGTTTAAGTAAATGCACTGTAAGCGAAAATGCACTTTAAGTTACACAACAAAACTGCAGTATTTCGTGTATTGCATCTTATTAGTCAAAAATTGTATTGTTGTGATCAGACTTGGAAGACACAGTCGACCATTCTCAATAACTCGTAGAAGCACAAGAAAGAAGGAAAGTTTCATTGGGATAATGCACTTTTGGTTAAGTCTTGTTATAAAGTGAAGCCTTGGAGCCGACTGGCTCATAGCTGCCGGAGCTTATCCCAGTTTCTGTAGCATGAAGCGGCTAGGAGTATTTCTACTCCCCCTGGACGGGATACTAGTCCATCACAGGTCACTCCCCCGCAATTTGTTAGGTTTCCCCAACAATTCGCCAGTACCCATTTATACTCCTGGTTGGAGAGAGGCACTGTGAGAATTAAGTGTCCTGCCCAAAAACGCAACACTGTGTCCCCCGCCAGGGCTCAAACCTGGACCGCTCGATCTGGAGAAGAGCACACTAACCATCAGGCCACCACCCCTCCACAAAGTCTTGTTATACAAAGTGCAAATTTCCAGCTGGTTTTGTCCATAATAGGTGCACTTAACAGTTGTTCGTCAGCTTGTTTGAGCTATACTGCATTATCCTTGGAGCAAGAAAACAGGTACTTTCTGTGTCTGAATCACAGGGAATTATTTCGCTGGGATTTTAAATGTGCTCTCGGCTAGTAGCCTGCTAATGCAAGGTCTGGAATCGAGAAACCTTCAAAACTGAGCTTTAAGGGGAAAAAACAGTTGTTAAAGAGCTCAGTCATGGTTTGCACATATTAAGAGTTTAGCCTCAATTTTTCAAACTCGTTTTTTGTAATCCGTGTTAATCTTCTCCATCCTTAGCCATCCTTGTTCCTCTATGTTTTATCATTATGTCTTTGGTGATTTTCTATCTTCTTAAACTGTTAATTTCAGGTTTCCTATCATTTGAAGGTAATTTTGTATGTGGCCAAAATAACTCAAAATACCGTGACTGAGTCCCTTTAATACAACTGTATATTGCACATTTTTATTCTCATTTTCAGAAATTTATTTGGACCACAATGTAAACTAATGGTTGTCTGGTTATCAATTATTTCCCTTTTGGTGTAATCGGATGTTCAAAGAATTTTCTGCAATTTCTCTGCCATCTTAGAACATAAAATGGTCACCACGTAGATTTAAATGTAAAAGAAAAGGTACGATATAACCTTTAACCCTTATTTTCATTCACAGCCCTCAGTAATTGAATTTGACTGATAATTTTTTCCTATTTTTTTCTCGGTGGCTCGTGGTCCTCTCACTTCGTTGTTTTTTAATGAATTTAACTCTGTCTTCGAGGAAGAATATTTATTAAAACAACGTATGTTGATTTTGGGAGTACTTTAAATCAAACCCACTGTTGAAGAAAACGAGTGCATGGTCAGAACGGACTCAAGTGACGCCATGCCCACAGAACAATGTAATTTAACAGTAACTTATAATTTCATACAATTTATATCAGAATTTAATATAAAAGCTATGCAAATGGCAAAGGGAGTCCCATTACTTTTGTACAAAAGGGAGGCTTGTAAAAATTAATTGAGAGTTGCTTTTTCTCTCCATTATCTCCTGTTTTTGCTTTCTTTTGCTTGTTTTGTGGGCTTTTTCGTTTCAAAGAAAGGGCCCATATTCTCCCCCACCTCCCACTCCCCGTTCTTTGGACCCAAAGTAACAAGTAGGTTAATCGTTTAATGGAGAGCGCAACATCATCTTCTAAGTAATTTTTTTCTGTTCACTTGTTACGTCATTCGTCAGCGTGGCGTTTTACGTGCCTGTGTATTAAGAATAAAAAACAAAAACATAATAATTGCCAGTGATGGCAGTAATCAAGTCTTGTAAAATACAAACAAAGTAACAAGTGTAAAAAGTAGTGTGTATGTAGCTTACAGACAAAAGACTTCAGCTGCTGTACGTGGCGCACGTCAAGGTAAAACAGAATATAATACCTTGAATGTTTGAGGTGAGAACTGTGTTCTTCAAGTGATGCCAATAAAACATTCTGTCTTAATGTTACTCGTCACTTTTGTCTGGGCTTTGAGTTTGGTATGATTATCAGTATTTCTTTTCTCTCCATACCAAGGACATTAATTTTCAAATCCTGATGTACGTTGTGACGGATTTTGCTGACCGTCTTCGCAGACAGTGGAAGTAATAACTTGATAGGTCTCACCTATGTAGATCCTTCTGTTGTACTGTAAAATTCCGGTTAGAAGTCTTGGGCTTGTACAACTTCATAAGGGTTTTGGAGGGGATTGTATTTAGAAGCTCATAAACGTTTTAAGGAAAAAATGTTTCCAAATGGGCTGATGGAGCCAACATCCAACAGTGTTATAGCTATTAAGGGACGTGTTACCTTGGGAACATCAAACACAAGGCATAAATAAGGAAACAAATACGAAAAACCCCGGAAGAATGGGATGGAACTCTCCCACGCCCCATACTCCTGTCACCACTCTCCCTTTCGCGTCCCCACCCCGCTCCAGTTTTACACAGGCTACCAGGGAGTTACGCCGCCAATATACTCGTATTTGGTGAGGTTTGTGAGGTAGGTGTACAGCAGTTAATAGGAGACTTAAGAGTTGAGTTCGAGATCAACTTCAATTCTAGTTTGCAGGCTTCACATTATCACGTCACATACCCATCTCATCCCATGAACTACCCTCTCTGCGTAAAACCAACATGAAGAGCCAGGGCTTTGGAAACGTCACTGGTTTGAAATTCGAAAATCGTACTCGTACTAAATCTGATAGTCCAATCTAAATGTCCCTCATAGAGGCCGAGAGCAGAGCGTCTCGTAAACTGGCTTCAACTTATCCAGCGTCAAAAGGCTTTATTTGTGTATCACTCACTCAGTCTTTCTGTAGCACCTACCTTTTTTACGGGGCAGGGTTTCAAAAGGCGTCTTCCAAACGAATGTCTTCCAAAAGAAGACATCCGAGAAAAATGCAGTTTCTTACATGACCTCACACATGAGTGAAACTTTCAACAAGCCAACAGTAGGAGGGTGTGTGGAGGGATGCACATCTGAGGGGGGGGAGGGAAGAGTTTTTTCAGTATGTGAAACGTTTCGTTCCGTTTCACAAGGCCAGGTGAAGTGAGAAAACCGGTAATGATGATGCAGGAGGTGCTTCACACGTAAAATAACTCTCAATCTGTACATGTCTTTACAACTTTTCTACAAAGTAACATTGATCTATGTCAAAATGAATCTATATTCGCAATCATTTTCTGACTGTAAATAAGGTTGCTATGTAACAATCGTTTCAAAATGTTTAAACGAGCGAGTACGAGATTATAGCGGAGATGGTTTATTGTTTTCTTTCTCTCTTTGTTTTTTTGGGACGGATTATTGCTAATGGATCATCAAGACTTTTGACCAAGATTTGATTTTCGTGACAAAACTGGATTAAATGGAATATATTTTGTTCGATCAACGCGCTTAGCAACCATTTGTTTTGCGAAATATTAACTAAGGAGAATTTTTGTTTGAGGAAAACCCAGGCAGTGACGCCATTGTTTTGGAAATGTTCCTTTTTCAAAATGTTTTCCGTCCAAACTAAAACGCGAGCCCCCGTTTTCAAATTCCTCCGGTTTGAAGAGCGTTTTCGTAAAGCTGCGTTTTTGTGACGGATTAGTGTGGACCAACCTAACCGTGGAAAGAAAGCCGTCTTTTCAAATTTATCCGGCGTTGTGCTAACGGGACCTAAAAATCTACCAATAAAAGGCTTTGCCTTAAAGCCAGAATAATAACTAGCTAATAAGTAATAACTCGCACCAAATGCGATTTGTTGATAAATAAGGCTCCAAAGTACTTAAATTTCCTACGGATGATTTTATAGTGATTTTATGGGGATCCCGACTGGACATAAAGTATTTGCATTCCGGTTTACATTCCCACCATCAAAAGATTTCATTATTACTGTGTGACAAATCAGGTCGGCACACACCAAGACGCATGTTGAAAGCCCAGTACTCATGCTGGTGCGCACACGGTGCGACACAGGTCATTTTGCCCCTGCTTATTCAAACCAGTTGAATTTCATGCAACATGATCCGGGGACAACATTTTGCCTCCGCAAAAGCGACGATGTCACACGCGGAACATGTCCCCGCATCGTGTCCCTTAGTGGGCGCCAGCCTTTCACCTGACATCTCGAGACAAAGTTATGACCATGTGCGACTTTTGACAGTCTGAAAAATATTGACATTTTGTATTCATTGTTGGCAGAAAATTTACATATAACTAATTTCCGTGTGATTTGTACGCACACGGTCATGGCAAATCTAAGTCTCTACTATCATATAGTGTATCTTATCGGAATTATTTTCTTTTCGTTACCATTGAGAATTTCAGGTAAGTTGCTGGTTTATCAATGTTTTGATTCATTTGAATAGTAAGACACGCCATTCTTTATATCTATAAATATAAAAATTGATATTTTCTACTCGGTCGTTTTAGCTCTGAGATTCTAAGCATTGTTGTGATGAAAGATCATAGCAAACGATCTGTGTTGCTTGAGAAGCTGTTCCCTTCCTTTGAAGCAGCTTACAGTATAAGCGATGTTCTTTTCACCGGGTTAAAGCGCACGCCATTTGCATGTGTTTGATTCGTTTATGGGATTATGCCCCTCTCTTTTATCGTCAACACATTTAATTCAGACGGAGATCGTTTCCTTCGAAAGCAAATGAACAATGTAGTAAAATGAGTAGCTTTCCTTCAAAAGGAATTCATAAACGTTTCATTAAAAAAGAATAGCAACCTGTGATTAACCCCGTTTAAGAGCCTAATCTTCGAAAGTGTCCGAAATTTACATACTCGAGCGACTAATTTACTAATAAACAGTTGCCCCTTTTTTCTCCAGATTAAACTCTGTTCGTTGATTTAAAATTTTTCCCGAAGAATGGATATGTAGCGAAAACGATCCTTGCTTTTGCTTTTAATCACCTGTGGAAGCCGATCGTACATGCAACAGAAATTTGAAGAGTCGAAGTTTTAGGCTCCCACTGATTTTTGTTCGTAACAATACGACATGAACATCAGGATATTGCGTCAGCCGGTCTGTACATTGAAAACAAAAAAAGTTAAAACTACAGCTAGCGCTCTGACGTTGATTTCTTTTCCTTTACGATGTAAGTATTCCTTTTTAGGGTTTTACAGTACGCTAGAGTATAGTGTTTGTTTCGCCGGTGAAGAGGGACGATAAGATTAAAACAGTTCACCAAGGAAACGCGTTCTTGTTTAAACATAGTTGCATTCTTCCGTCTGCGAAGATTCTCATCCATCAAATCATGGGACTTAAACTGAGGTTTGTGCCATGGATAAGACAGAACTCGTTGGTTGAGAATCCGGAGGTCCCAAGAGAATCTTAGTGTTAACCCTCTAAACTTCGTTACAAGATAAGAATTTCAGTTCAAAACGACATGTAATAATTTCCTGAAGTTTGCTTTTTTAGAAATTCATTATTTTCAAATTAGAACCTTTAAATTGAAACCGAAAATATTTTTAACCTATTGTAACAATGAAACTATAACTTCCAATCTTTCAGTCTAACGAAATAACTGAAACACCTTTTTTAGTATAATAATAATGATGTATTGAAAAGTGCTATTTCCTTTCTTTCTAATTATAGTCTCTTCAAACAAAAAAAAAAAGGAAAGAAAACATAACCAAACTTTTTCTTTTCTCCATATTTCATTAACTTCGTCACTTTACAGTTTGGGTCCCACGTAAAATAGAATCATTTCCATTTAGAATTATTTACAGCGTTTTGCGTGACTACCTCAAGGCGTGAGGGTTCTCTAACAGGTCTTATTTTGACATTGATTGTTTCGCTGAGACACGCAAACAGCAGGTGCACTTCACGCTGATTTATTTACTGTTTCTTGTGCTGAGAAAATTAATTTTCAAACTGTGTGGCTATAATATGTTCGTTTGCAAACAATTATTTGCGCCCACGTGGGATCGGGTGACATTGATTAGAAAACTGCTCAAATTTGATAATTCTACTCGTGTGCGACTAAACTGTTCTTGAATACTTGTTGGCAAGACCATGTATGCACTGGTCCAGGTCACTCATGTCTAGTTTCAGCGTTGAACAGAGCATGTAAATAATTTCATCTATCATAAGCCGGTGACTAATATTGGAAAACTTTCAATACACAGACCAACTACAATCTACAGGGACGGTGGAGCCGGGGGGGGCTTAGGGGACTACAGCCCCCCCCCCCCACGATTTCAAGCAAAAAATACATAAAGTGATTCTACAAATATTTCCAGACCCCCTACAAGTAAACGCCGCTGGCGCTCGCTTGGAAGCCCCCTCCCCTCCCTCCCCCTCCCCTCCCTCCCCCCCACCCCTCACCCCCAATTCAAAATTCGCTCTGCCATCCCTGATCTGAAAACAGAGGTTTCACTCTGAAACCGCAAAATATTTCCGTCCACACTACGCCGAAGAAATTTGAAAACGCAACAATCACCGGCGGTCATTTTGGCTTTGTGTTTGAAGGAAACTCGGACAGGGGAACCAGATGGTTATCGTAATGTCACTGTTTTCGAAAAGCTCAGTTTTCAAAATGTCTTCGTCCACATTAAGACGAGATCCAAAAGAAAATCGAGCAATTTCAGGTTTTAGTGGACAAAAATCTGACACTAGAATAATTTTAAGTATTTTACAGTCATTTTTACGTTTTCTTATAGGTAAATACATATATAATTGCCTGAAGTAACACCGAAAACAATTTCCCATGGGAACGAGAGAAAATGAATCTCAAAGTTCAGAGAACTTGTGCAAACACAGGCAAAATTTCATCATCAGTTTTATCTCACCAGTACTTTCAAGTGTTTCATACGAAGTTCAACATTCGCTTTCGGCGTTTGGTGTTGTTAGAAATGATTTTTTTTTTTGAGACGATATTTAAAACAGTCGTACAGAAGTTTGCAATACGATGTAAATAATCTTGGTACTAGGTTTCTGTCCACTCGTTAATCGAACTTCTGGTAGATTCCGTCTTAATACACAAAGCCGGTTTTTTTTTTGCAATTCCTCCGGTTTGAAGAGAGTTGTAGAAAACCTCCGTTCTCGTGATGGATAAGTGTGGACGGAAGGCGTAACCAGAGAAATAAAGCTGCGTTTTTAAAATCCTCCGTCGTAATGTCGACGGGACATGAGACCCTATTGAGCATTGTGGCCGAAGAGTATTAACAGGAGCCGCTCCTGGTATTAAACAATTTATCAGTTTTACGATGTCCTGTGTTTTATAGATCAGTCACTGGGTCATACTAAATCAATTTCCACTCTTAGCTCTCGGTTTTTATCGCGGTCATAAATTGTCTCCGTTCTTCAGTTTGCTCGTCTGCCAAATTTCACCCGATACACACATTAGACTCGCGATAGAATCATTCATTTTGTCTGACTTGCTTCCAGGAAACATTCAGCCACCGGCTGGCGTCACTATCAAAGCCATAAACGGTTCAGATTTTGTCATTATATCATGGAATTATCAGGCAGACGTTACATTATACAGAATATTCTTCAGAAGCTTCAAATCCACGCCTGGGAACTCGAGTATCTCGCCACATGAAGTTGGCCCCATGTCCGTCCACTGCCTACCAGATAACAGTACGTGTAGCTATTGTGTATCAAATATCAACAGAAGAGTTTCATGCAACAAACTCAACAGCAAATATCAGGCTCCACTGCTACAAAGTGAACTGGGCTTTGAGCAACTTGTAAGTGTCAAAGTTGAACCTTGTAGCGACTACTTTCCGGACACTTGCGAGAGTCAAAGTAGGTGGAAGAATTACACCATACCGCCAGGAGGTAAGTTCAGTTTGCCCCTTCCTTCTAAAAGCGCTCAGATACAAAATTGGTAAACGAATTAAAATTAAACAAAACCACTGATGGATGAGCTATTCGATATATCGTATAAATGATCCTATATCGAAACTAATCATAAAAATTTCCTCGATTGTGATTGGTTCTTTAAAAAACTCCTATTTTCCACTAATTCACTTGCCAACTTGTCATCAGACAGTTTGTCATCCGGGAGAGTTCAATAAGCCAATCACGTTCAACGTTGCAGTTTAAATCAACCAATCACATTCAAAGTTGTAGTTTAAATCAATCAATCTCAACTGCAGAACAACATTAAACAATTTACGCCTCTTTTGTCAGTCTTTCAATGCAAATTTTCCCTTTTTTTCATAACTTGGTTATTTTTCTTTTCTCGGAAATTGCAATTTTTATGATTAATTGATAATAAGACTTCGTGTCGTCCAATTCGGTCTGTAATCATACTCGTGATAAACAAATCGGACTCCAGCTGCGTGGTCGTCCGATTTTGTTATCGTTCGTATGATTACAGACCGAATTGGACTCCACTCAATCCAATAACTTTTACTTATAGCAAGTACAAGTAAATGACAGACGAGGCAACATGGCCGAAAAATTGGCCAGTCATCAGTCGTTGTAATAGTTCCTTATTTTCAGTCTATTATTACCTTTTTTGGGGGGGAGGGCGTTTTTTTTTTCCCTCAGAAATCTGTTGCTGTAATTTTCCGCGAATAATAAAGTAATTAAAGCCGAAAATAAACGACTAAATCAGTAGCATGGCTAATTAATCAAACCCATAGCAGGAGTTAGTCATAACAATATCCATTAAAAAGGTAAAGATATGGACACTCGTCAAGGTAAATAGAAAATAGGAAAAAATTTCTGAGGACACTGAAAAATAGAACAAAATTTCACGAAATAATAAATAACGAGACTTATAACAAAGCTACTTCAGTCGGTCAAGCTTGCCGTTTCTTTGCTTTAAGTGTTCAAATGCACAGCTTACCGAAAAATGCTAATTTTTTATTTCAGTGCCCAGTCCAGTGAGAAATGTAAGCGGTCGGCCATTATCATCCAAAACAGCGGAGGTCACGTGGTTGCCGCCCAATCAGACGCGAGGAACAATTGTGCTGTACTCTGTGTTCTACAAAATAGCTAATGTACAGTGATTGAAGTGATACTCAAGGTGGCCGAACACAGTTTTCCCGCGCGCTTTTGCTGATGCAATTCAGCGCGTGCACAAGGAATGCAAAAAACAAACATGCCGTCAATGGAGCGATCATTTTATTTACTCGACACCCGTAGTATCTATGCTATTTTTCTCTATAATTGAACGCAGTGTATTGATGGCTTTAGTCTTTTATCGCAAATATATGTTAGAAAAGGTAAAGATGCAAAGAACTCGGCAATTCTCAGCTTTTTCTTTGTTACCGAAAGAACCCAGTTAAATGTAGCGCATGCGTAATGAGTCAAAAAATTGCGATTGAATGAAAATTTGCACTCTCGGAAATACGCCTATTTCTCGAGAACCACTCATTAGAATTTCACGAAATTTGGCACGAAAATACTTTAGGAAATAAGTAACTGGAG
>Ga0126338_10000476_pt1 | contig 21691 bp, 15 predicted proteins | sample OrbCmetagenome_2_FD_92529 | JGI IMG/M metagenome (GOLD analysis project Ga0126338, IMG submission 92529) | Coral microbial communities from Petempiche,Puerto Morelos, Mexico - Orbicella C C metagenome | ecosystem: Host-associated > Invertebrates > Cnidaria > Coral | place: Petempiche,Puerto... | reverse complement strand
TTTTTTTTATTTCAGTGTGCATAAGTAATTTGGGTACGAAGGAATCGAGCGTGCCTAGTCATAGTTTAGCAGGGTTTTGACCAAAATGCAACGAAACCATGATATAGTGTCTCTTAAATTAAGGTGCACAGCCATAGCAACGTCTGGGTATACTGATTTCAAAAGCTTTACAGCCACCCGTCGACTGTTGTAAAACTGGAAAATGAGCTCTTTAGATTATAATAATTTACGTTTCGCTTGCTTAAGATTCGATTAACTGGTCTGTTTGAGGTGATCACGCGACAAAGTAACTAAGTGAAACTCAAATGGATTGCTGCTGTGTATTAAATTTAGTTGATGTTAACTGAGGAGGCCTAATTGCATATGAACTGAATATTTTTTGCGGTCTCCTCGCCATTTTTGTTTGTTTTGTTTTTTCTTATAAGATATTCCTATTTACATTTCGTTCTTAGTTCTATTGTTTGTCTGTCAAGTGCATAAAATAAAAGAAATATACGTAGATAGTGGAATATCCGTTGTTTTAAATTGCATTCGCAAAGCGTGGTCTGTTTAATTATCTTCGCAGCAGATGGAAATTTACCCGTAGATAACCCGCGGTTGGTAGCGTCTGCTACGCAGGCAAGGTCTGTTTAGATAGTTTTTTTTTCAAAATGCCGAGATTGTACACTAAAAAGCGTATTTCACTAAACTATTGAGCATCAAAAACCTATTCCGGGAGTTTTGATTACTTTTCGCTTTATTCGTTATATATGATAACGATTATCATTAATATTGATTCTTGACTATTGTTGATATTGATTGTCAAGAGATTCAATTGTGTGTACATTGGAGACACTGGACGTGTGAAAAAATGATTGCCGAAATGGAGTGCTGTTCAAATATATCCAGCAGCCTGACATACAGTAAACTACCGCTTGTATGCCCTGGGCTTATACAACGTCGAAACGAGCTATAGTAGCACATGTTGATCGAAATAGGATTTTCTCTGGTAATTAAGCTTTGAAACATCATAATAAACCAAATTCAAAACAAGCAAAGTTAGACGGGGTTTATATCCGGGGAGGACTTACAACCGAATCTATTTTGAGATTTACAGGTAGATGGGCCTACTCCGGGAGAGCTTATTAGCGGAGGAGGGAGAGAGGGCTTCGAGCGGCAGTTTACGTTATACAATACAGTACAACTCTAAAGCGTATGTCAGTATATCTAGACAGTACAGACATTTTTTTGGTTGGCATTTTGGGGTTTCTTGAGGTTTTTAGTTTCATTCCGTATTGCATGTTCACTGCATGACGCCTTCAATGTTATGTTAACTAAAACAACACTCTTGATCCAATTTTTTCAGTTTATAAGTTTTGTTTTATGGCTGAATTTCAGAAATATTATTTACATCGCAGGTAGTAATGTAGAATGCTTTTAAAAAGCCGACTTTGGTAATTAGCGAGACTAAACCTCATTGCGTTGAAGTGGTTTGATTTAACTACGTACTGCATGGTAAATAATTTATCCGTTTCACTGTGAGCGGTATCTTTAGTTTTCTTCGGTTTAAGTATGGCTCCGTCCACACTATGCCGGAGAAATTTGAAAACACAGCTTTATTTCTACGGCTTGGCTTACCGTCCACGCTAATACGGCATGAAAACGGAGCATTTCGAAAACGTTCTTCAAACCGGACAGAATTTGAAAACGCTGGCTTTGCGTTTTAGAGTGGAGGGAAACATGTTGAAAACGGAGCTTTTCGAAAACGATGACGTCACGATAATCACGTGATTTCCCTGACCGAGTTTTCCTCAAACACAAATCGAAAATGACCGGTGATTGTTGCGTTTTCAAATTAATTTCTCCGGCGTAGTGTGAAAGGGGAAATTTCATACGGCTTTTATATGTTATAGGTCATTGTGCTTGAGTTTTCTTAATGAGCAAAAACAGCATTTCATAACCTTCAAGCATGCAAGCAATAGTCAGATGGCTTATTGGGTAATAATCGAATATTACTCTCATAAAACTAAGTGTATGATTTTAACCATTTTTGAACCGGTCTGAGAGTCCCAAATTTTTTTTTTTTTTTTTTGATCATGAATGCTATACGGATAGCACTTGCCACTTTTCCCCCAACACATCTTATATCGCCTTTAACGGTTATGCTATCAAAGGTAAACATAAGAGCCGCAAAGACCGCCGGCCTTTGAGAACGCGAGTTGAGATCACAGATGAGGCGCCTCTGGAGTCCAGGACTTAATGTTGGCCTCGTCATTGTTATTATTACTAATCTCCTGAGCGCATCAAAAGGCATGTGCCGACTCCCAAGTGCAGTTATCAAAAAGTGCTTTAACCTCTTATTTGATGGGTACCAAAGGCATTCAAAGTTCAATTGTCCAGTGCGGTTCTTCGATGGCTTTGTAGTAAATCGGGATCGATATGGGGAACTGATATGGCACATGACTATTCTAGCTACTACTGTAAACAATTATTGGATGAGATTTTTGTGATATCCAGAGTAATCAAGCTCGAGGTAGGTTATCAGCCGAAGCCGAAGGCTGAGGCTGAAAACCCTAACCGAGACCTTGATTATTCTGGATATCACAAAAACCGAATCTAATAATTTATTATACATTGAACAAAAGAAATGGAAGTCATTTTTTTGCTTCTTCACTGACGGCAAGCAACACAAAGCGCGCGAACTTGACATGATTACCCGTGACCTTGAGTGTCCTTGACATGATTATTGTATAATCTGCGTCACAGGCGCTGATTTCGAAAATTCACTGTACAATTACGACCAATCAGAAAAGAGATAGTGAGTTCAATGTATAGTAATACACGTAATTATACGTAAAACACATATGTATAGCAGAAATTGAAAGAATCGCAGAAACTGAAAGACAACCATGTTTGGATGTCATTGGCAAATTTATTGTGCTGAAAATAGCATCGATCTCATGGGTAGTTTTATGAGAGGATCATCTTCATAAAAATAAGTTGCCCTTCCTCTTCGTAAACTGATTAACAAACAATTGATGTGTTCAGGACTGCTCAAACTATAAGCTTACTGTTTACCAATATAGCAGCTTTAATGGAGCATTGGTTCAATGTATTCGGTTGGCTACTTTCAATCGTAACTGCAGCAGGAAATGGCTTTGTAATCTTTCTCGTCTCCAAAACTCGCCGACTACATTTACGCTCGGCCAACTTGTTCGTCCTTTCCTTGGCAGTAGCCGACTTTGGCGTCGGAATTGCGGTTTTTCCATCGAGTTACTTTTGCAATTACTCAATGGCGTGTAACTTGAGGGTGCAAAAGGCATTCTTCTGGTTCCTCCTTCACTCTTCGGTCACAAATCTTTGCACCTTGACTTGGGATCGTTACATTGCCATCGCTCATCCTTTCAAATACAATAACTCAATGACGAAGAGACGCCCTGGAATAGTTATCTTGATAGCATGGTCGATTCCTTTTGCGATCTCGCTGTCACTTCTCGTGGGAATCTACGTCATAACTTCCAACACTGCTCATATTGTTATAAAACTAACTGGCGTGTCTGCCTTTGACATTATTTGCTGTGTGCTACTCTTCTATGCTGTCGTTCGTATCCTGGTTGCTGCACGTGCAAAGTCGCGCCAAGAAGCTGCAATAGAACTACAAATTCAGTCTAACCACTCCATCGAATTTTCAAACTCGCATAAACGTAGGAAAAACAACACAGCTCGTTTCATCATTGCTCTCGTTGTGTTCTTCTTGGGATGCTACGTAGCGGTCAATTACTTAGTTTTGTGCCTTATTTTTTCTTGTCATATTATGCCAGATCAAGCGGGCCAGGTCGTCTCTTGCTTACTGGTTTTAAACTCCGCAGTGAATCCTTTTGTTTACGCGTTATTGAAGAAGGACATTAAGGAGGAAATAAGCAAGCTTATCACTAAGGAAAACAACCATCGAGTGAGATCATCAGCAACAACAACCTATATTTCAGGTGCTGAATGCAACTAAAATTTAACGGACATAAAAAGAAAGAATTCGAGAAATAAAAACTTGCTTAGAGTTCTGACTGTCTGGAACAGCCATAATCGTTAGAGCATCCAGACAGCCATTAGACCATTTTACAGTTGTCTGTTCAATGACCTGGCATTTCAATGGCAGCGAGGCTGCAGGCGGCCTTGTTTTGATCGATAAAGACCCCACTGCTTTTGTTGTGTAAATCAAATTGTTCTTATGCTAACGTTAACAAGCTGGCATTTAAACGAGAAAAACAGAGAAGTTTGTATCAAAGCAAGGTCACCTCCAGCCTCGCTTGCATTCATAAGTCAGATAACTAAGCACACAACTGTAATATAATCTATCAAGATATGTAAAGAAGATCAAGTGATATATAAAACCAAGTTGGCTTCAAGTTAGTATCACATATTACCCTCACTGAGGCATGCACACGAAGCTCCCTCGCACAGCGAGAATTCACACACTGTCAGCCAGTGCACACTCACACAAACGCTGAACGTAATATCATCTGCATGTGGTTTCTAACCCCTGTTATCACCTATTGTCAAGTCTGTCTAAATAGCAAAATTACAGATGTTATACGTATATATGTTTTGTTCGCTATAGATTGGAAGCTTGCGCCTTTATATTAGCATAAATGACCAATTTTCAAGTACTTTTTCTCAACTCATTTGCTAATGGGTAAATTGAGTCATTTGTATTTGCCACACTTTGGTGCACTTCATAAGGCAGGATTTATTCGTGAATTACCGAGCCATTTTTGAAAGCACAGGTTTAAAGTTCCATGGTAGCAAACCCCCTGATCCTGCTTAATGATTTGCTATATGCCAGACCTCAGGTTCCTCCTCTTATCATAGAGTGGGCACCCGGCCTTCACACCAGTTCGTGCTTTTTCTCGAAAACGTTAGACAATCAGACCCCGATTGTTTAATGGACGTGTTACCACCAGTCAGGCACTTTCCCTTAAATAGTTAAGACAAAAAAGTGGCACACGAGGTGATAGCCGAATTTTTCGACGCTGATGTTTTTACCACATTTAGATGACTTTTGGCCTGCGTAGCAGGCGTATAAAGGGGAGGGGGTTGGGGAGGAGGAAGAGGATTCAGGGAAGGTAACGCCTGCTACAAAAGCCGCTTCTTTTGCATTTCTGCCTACTGTTTTACGGTAACCGGATTAACAGAGCTGTTAGTTCAATGACCAATCAGAATAAGGCACGCCCCTTTCTGCATGACTGACTTTACATGGGAAGGCGTGAAAAAATATTCATAGCAGCGACCATTGTGAGAAAATCTTCAGGCCGTGTAATGTCAGCAACTCCCACAAAGGTTTGTAAAAGAGGAAGAAAACCAAAGATAGACATTCAAAAAATCAGCAGCTGCAGATTTTGTGGAGTAACCTTTACTTCTGGAGGAGGAAGAGCGTCATTTGAAAATATATTTTCGCCGTCGGACAGAGAAGAAAGTGTCGGGCTGATTTTAGCTGAGTGTTGCGGCTCGATTGGGTTTCCACTAACGAGAGACGAAAACTTTTCAGAGCGGGTCTGTAGATCTTGTGGTGGCAAAATAAGAAATGCAGCTGAACTGTACAGTTTTAACGAACAAGCTGTATGCAGCACAAGAGTCGATAAAAATTTAAATCAACAGAATCGTTGCTTTACCATTCAGTTCAAAGTCCTTGGCGCAAACAAACATTTGATATATGAGGCTTTTGCCGTATCCTGTGGGCAACACCGCTAATACATCTTTTCCATCTAGAGGAGATTTTACTGCAACTTCTTGCTCCGTTTTTAACTTGAATTCACTACGAGCGACGACGTTCAAATCAGCCAGCATTACTTCACCCGTCCTTTTGTCCGATTAACCAATCAGAATTTTGCTGCCGCCAACGACCGCAGAAATGAACCAATAGGGGTCTTTATAGCAGGCGTTCCTTTTCCCCTCCCCCCTCCCACTCGTCTGTTTTTTTCCGAATTCTCTTCCTCCTCCCCCACCCCCTCCCCTTTATACGCCTGCTACGCAGGCTAGATGACTTTGTGATCAATTACTGAACAGACGCCGGCACGGCAACATGGAAACTATTTGTTTCATATAGATCGTTTTCACGTGACGTCATCAAATTCCAAAATCCAAAACTAAAGAGCTCCGAAAATTTTTATCCTCTTCAGGCATAAGGGGATTTAAACTTATATCTGTTTACAACTTTTCAGCTCAGAGTTATGGCGGTGCGTGACATACCACTCCGATCGCGTTTATGGAAAAATATACACTTATCTAGTGATTTTTAGCCTTTTTAGGAGTTAAAGCGTTAGGAAAAGTGCTTGGGTAAATGTTTGTTGGTTCAGTTCAGATAATCAGTCGCCTAGATAACCAAAATAAGTTCCAGATGTTTGCACTATTTTCCGGCCGCCATGTTGGTGGAGGACAGAGCTCCACCAACATGGCGGCTCCATACCGGGCTCTGTAAATTTGCGCAAAACGTTTCGACGAATATCTGAAGTTTGGGAAAACGCAGAGACCCAAAACTTGGAGAGGTGTCTCCCTTACCTGTCTCCTATCATATTAAAATTTCTTGACTTTATCCACTGAATACTTTTCGATTTATTTTTTCGTTGCGTGACAGTGAAAACCTTCTATAATGAAGAAACATAAAAGAATGTTAATGACGTTATATTATCGATTCGTCTGTCCTCAAATTTATTATAAGTATAAGAATCAATCAAAATGCGAGAATAATTCGACATGTTATATAAAATGAGATGCGTGCTAGGTGCTATGCACTCTTCGAAATGCAATTTACGCCCTTAATACACAAATGACGGTCCGTACAGTGTAAGGGGTGTACGGCGTTTTCAGCCGATAATACATAAAAACAAAATCATTTATTTGAAAAGAAACTGGATCAGGATAAACAATGCGCTTGGTTAACTATTAGCGATTAATTACTGGAGTCCGTTTTTGTCTCGAATCATCTGTTATCTGACAAGGCAAATCAATTTTGTGCCAATAACAGGTCTTCAAGCAAGCCATTTTGGCAGGGAAAATAGATAGAGCAAAACAAAAAATTAAAAAAAAAAAACACAGACAGAAAAGCTCAGCAATTCGTTATATAACGGTTAGATACTCAACGAGTTTACTAGTCGAATAGCCTGCGTAGGAGGCATTTCCAAAAAGGCACGCGAAGGGAACGAAACTGCGAGCGAATGTTCACCCCAGGCGCGCTCCTCCGCTTGCCCGCGTGCTCTCTCGCTTGTTCGATCCCTCCGCCTGGAAAAGGAAAGGAAACGGCTGCTACGCAGGCTGCTGGTCGAATCAACTCGGTTTTTAAAAATTGCATTTTAATTTTAATTCCTCCACAGTTAATGCGTGCGCGCGATTGAAATAATTATCGTGTTCCGCCTAGTCAGAAGTGGTAACGCCAGGATACGTCCTTAGCTTGTCGTCTGTCATGTCGCCAGGCCACTTAAACCGCAGTTGACATTTACTTAAAGATGGGTCACTATCTAAATTTGAATTCAATTTTCAGCTCGTCTGAGGAGGTTTGAAAGATTCGTGATCTTTTCCAAACGAAATTTACCGCTCCCTGCTGAAAATGATCAAAATATATACTGGTGTCTACTTTAGTTTTCAAAGCAATTTCGATCTATTGCTGGAATTCTATACCCTTGGATAAAATCACTTAAATGTTAAGGTAATCGTGTCTGTGTTTTAGTGTAAACTGTGTAAATTAAAGCGAGTGAGTCTTCCGACGTCACAACAGCTGTTTATGGTAAGGCGTAACCATTCGGTCTTTATGCACGAAATCATGATGCGCAGGAAAAATTCGCATTCATAGTTGATACTCCTACTACGTGTTATTTATTTTTTAAGACTTTTTCCTCCCGCGGCAATGGCAAGTAAAAGTTACGGCTGGTGGTCTATTATACCAGTTAGGGATTAAAATTAAAGAAACTTTAAATTGCAGGAGCAATACCCGCCAAAAAAGAATGTTTATCAACAATAGGATTTTAATGCCTAGTGCAGATCTAATCTATATTATTTGCATTTATTAGATACGTCCAGTTTCGCTTGGAATAGTTTGTCATATGAAAAGTCGAATTTTGAGCCCATTGCCATTGTTAGCACCAGACAATGTGGCGTTGACTGAGTGTAACTTGAAATGACCTTTTACTTAACTTAACTGTAAGTCAACAAACCTGACCATGTGCACATTACGTGCACACTTACGGATGTTCAAGAAAAAGAATTGTGTTTCAGTTCATTTGCATAATTTTCTAAGATTGCGGTTTGAAAAGGAAAAAGCAGAAGTTACATCTTCACACACGGATTACCAGATGTGTCGTCGGAAACACTGCGCAACAAGGACGTCAACCGTTATAACACGATAACTTACAACAAAACCGTGACAAAACTAGTCTCAGTTCGTGTTTTTGCCTTCCTGCTCATTAAGATATCGTCATAAGACTTTGAGCAAAAGATAAAAAGGTCGCTTTAAGAAGCGCACTTTAAATGGAGAACTGGCTCAGCGTTTTGGGTTGGTCACTTTCAATCATAACAGCAGCAGGAAATGGCTTTGTAATCCTTCTTGTGGCCAAAAATCGCCGACTACATTCACACTCGGCCAACTTGTTCGTCCTCTCCTTGGCAGTGGCCGACTTTGGCGTCGGAATTGCGGTTTTTCCATCGAGTTACTTTTGCAATTACTCAACAGCGTGTAACTCCAGGCTGTATATAGCATTCTTCTGGTTCTTCCTCCACTCTTCGGTCACAAATCTTTGCTCCTTGACTTGGAATCGTTACATCGCCATCGTTCATCCTTTCAGATGCAACACCTCCATGACTGAGAGACGCCCTGGAATGATTATCTTTATAGCATGGTTGATTCCCTTTGCGATCTCGCTTTCGCTTTTCGTGGGAATGTACGCCACAACCTCCAAGACTGCGCTAAAAGTTTTACGGTTAACCGGCGTCTCTGCATTCGACACAATATCCTGCGCATTGCTCTTCTATGCTGTTGTTCGTATCCTACTGGTTGCACGTGTACAATCGCGCCAAGAAGCTGCAATAGGACTACAAGTTCAGTCTAATCGCACATCCACTGAATCCACAAACTCGCGCAGACGTAAGAGGAGGAGCACGGCTCCCTTTATAATTGCTATCGTAGCGTTCTTCTTAGGCTGTTATATGGTGGTTAGCTCACTAGTGTTGTGCATTACTTTTTCTTGTCATAATTTTTCAGTTACAGCTAACAAGATCCTCATTTTACTCCTGGTTCTGAACTCTTCTGTGAATCCGTTGGTCTACGCGTTTTTGAAGAAGGACATCAAGAGGCACATTTGGAAATTAATATGCGGGAAGAAATAATTGGGGGAAATAAGGATCTACCCTATAGAAAGCCACTCTCTTTAAACATGCAGCATTAGTCTGTTTGGAGGTCGAATATTTTGTTACTGTCTGAGTAGAGAAATGCGAGGTTTTTCAAGTGGGTTTTGTTTGTAAGAACGAAACAGTTGGTTAGCAGAGCTGATTGATGGAGGCTCACTGGCCATAAAAATCGGGAAGACTGAACAACCATCAGCAAAAGATTTCAAACGTTTTTTGCTCAGTTTTTGAAGTCATTATTATTGACAATTATTCGCCGAAGGCGATGTGAATATTGGTGAATATTCCCCGAGACGAAGTCGAGGGGGATATTCACTAATATTTCCGAGCCTGAGGCGAATAACTGTTTTAGTATAATTACTCAGGTGATTATAGAAATTTCTAAACAAAGGATCGACCGAAAAACGTTAAATTTTATTTGCCAATGACACGCGTCAATGAACAACTACGCGCACAGACATCACATGGTCAAAACGACAAGTGTTTTTTCACACGTTTTAAAACGTTCTGCCTCAAAAAGGAGGATACAGTTGTCTCAAAGTCAGTGGTAAATTCGGTTTGTTGTTGAAACCATTCTGTTAGAATAAATAAAGTAACTAAATAAAGTGTTGCGAAAATGTAATAGTTGTTTTGATTTACTTATGTATATCGACATAAGCGGCATTTCCACGGGAACTTAAAAGGTTTCTTTGTTATATTTAGCACAATTTTCAAAGCTTACCTTTGAAAAATGTCACTCCGAACTTTGTTGCATGTTTGGCGTTTCTCGGAATAGCATTTTCGTTATTTATATTGATTTCTTCTTCAGAGACATCGACAAAGCGCGTGGCGGCCGTTTTGAAAATTAGTCGGAGAATGTGACGCCATTCTCGACCAATGAGAGCGCGCGAATTTCTATAATCACCTAAGTAATTATACTAAATAAACAATAGCCTCCATTTGGCACGAAAATATGCTCGGAAATTTGCCCGCGGACGTATCTGTTTCAAAGCGAACAGTTTTTCGAGCGCGTAGCTCGAGGAAAAATGTGAGCTTTGAGGATCTGATATTAAATGTTCAAGGACACATATCCGTGCATATTTTGGTGCCAAAATGGAGGCTATTGTTTTTATTAACCCTCAAATATTTTTCGCAACACTCGCAGACTTTTAAACCAATCACCATCGAGGAAATTGTAATTTTTATGATTATTGTTGTTATCGTAAAGCTAAGAGATTGTCAAGATACAAACCAAGATGTTACGAGCGCTCTGATTTCCCGGGTTTCTTTAATCATTTTGGTTCAGCCTCTACGTACGCTGATTTTACTCAATCGTTTCTCGGGATTCAACGAGCTAAGAAAAGACCTCCTTTAATAAACAAATTTACCAGTAAACTAAACTTGCCTGTGTTACCTCGTTGAGTTATTTAAGAGCACGTAGGGATATTTCAAAAACAATCGAGAAATGCAATACGGAAACACTCGACGGTGTCTATACTTCTGTACACTGTAATGCAATTAAAATTCTGCTTGCTTTGAATTACTCAACAATCCATTGGAGAACAAAATCTGTTGATTAAGACAAATTACAACGGAACTAAAGCTATCTTCCATACATTAAATTTCCCTGCACTATCGGCGGAAACTGATGAGGCCCTGTTAGGGGGGGCTTAGTCATTCCTTATCCCTAAAATTCCGGGGGCAGTTATCCCTTATCCCTAAAATTTCCGAGACTGTTGTCCCCAAAATTACTTATCTTTGGAATTTGAAAATAGGTGGCAATTTTAAAGTGTAAAGCGGCCCTTTTCTTAATAGAAAAACACTGCATTATTATACGAAAACTCTACAGTTTTATATGACGTTACCTTGAAATATTCTCCTCTCTGTAACTAACTGCTTACATACCTCAGAGTCCTGGGGGTAGACACTTATAAGTCGCTTGGTTCGGCGGGATTCGCAGAACACAGAGTTAACCTCCTCCTCGTAGTCGCAAGAGTCACATTGCAAGCACTAGTCATAAGTTTAATTATGATTTATGATTCAGCCCGCCGCACTTGGAAAGTGATTAACAATTTTCTTTTAGCGGTTTTCAAGGAAGAGTCAAAAAATAATTCTCGTTTGGTTTGTAAGTACCATAATTCACCTTGCAGTTGAATGCCAAAAACAAACTACATACATGTATATTTGCTTGGAGAACCTGCGGGGTTCTCAACAGCATATATGTTCTCGTCGAGTCTGGCCAGATAGAAAGGTAATGGCCTTACCGGAAGTTGACTACCCTTCCTTCCACAAACTATGGTACCTTAGCAAATTAATACCTCTGCAGCTGGTGCCCTGGATTGGTCTAAAGAAATCTTTTCTTCTGTCTGTGCAACTCTTGCAAAATCAGCCAGCTTTGGATCGCCCACTTTGGATTCATAACAGTTCACAGGCAACGTTCCAGCAGAGTCTTATTTGAGACTTGAGACGATGCAAGACCGGATAAACAGAAATGGTGACTGGTCAACGACTTCCTGATTTCATATTTCTGAACAACTCCCTAGATCTGCCTAAATCTCCTTTTCCATGTGAAATTGCTGAACAAAATTCGTTTCAAAATTTATGTATTAGCTCATGCTTGCCCTGAAGTAGAGGCAGAGCAATCTAAAATTGTTCATCGGTATCGATTGAAGATATTCTTCCACGTGGGAATTCCGGATCTTGCGTTAACTGCTTGTAATGACACTTCAGTTTGTATTTCAAAACACCTATTTCCTTGGCTCTTTGGTTAATCCCAGACAACTTGAGATTTCGAAGGATTGCTGCTAAATCTTCCGCCTCTATTTTTGTCAAAAACAACCATTTCATGGCCGGTTCCTCATCCCCTTGTTTAAAAATGCAACCCGTAACTTCATGCAGTACTTTCGGGGAAGCCATATTGATCACAATGAGTCTGTTAATAACAAAGCCAAGCACGCATGTGATGCCCGTGTTACACGCGCGCCATGAGGTCAGCGGTTGACCGAATAAATGAGCCTGGGAGCAAATCTTGGACATCTGACCCATCTTACCTAAATTTGCACTGGCAAATGACCCGTTACTGTTCGTTACCGGTCGCGGGTGATGCAAATCTTCGGCAAAAGTGACCAAACGTGTGACAATTGAGAAATCAAAGCTATTTTCTGTTATCCCTAAAACCATCTCAATTATCCCTTATCCCTATAAGTATTTAGTCAGTTATTCCTTATCCCTAAAATTATTTTGCCAGTTATCCCTTATCCTTAAAACCCCTAACAGGGCCTCACTGATTCTCAGATCCACATTTTGTCCAAGTAGAACATGCAACCACATCCCACAGGAAATATCAACACGTTATAGTAAGTGTCAATAGTAAAATAGTAGACTGATTACGTAAGCAACGCTTTTAAAAGCAACGACGACCAACAGTGATAACATTCGACAAAATGGGACTAGTTGATTTCAATTTCTCTTCCTGCCGAGTGGGATAAATCGTCTTCAAACGTTCAAATAGACTGGAACAGTTGTTTTAAGTGAAAAATTTGCTCATTTACAGATTTAGATTTGGGTTAATGAAAAGTATATACTATTAAGTTTTGACTCCTTCCCTAATTCAATTATATGCCATCATCCCAGTTAAAACTATGTTTAAACGTTCATGGTTGAACTGACTGTCATTACTTGTTACTACGTACCGTGCCTGCGCGCAAATATAAAACCGCCACTGATTTACGATGTCTAATGGAGACCTAGCACTGTCAACTTTATCAGTTTTAGCAACACTAATAACAAAGCCTTTGATACTTTTCCTTTTTCTTTTGACAATGCCGCTGATGGGTGACTTGTAACCTGACAAACAGATCAATGGACATTTCCATCACTATAACATATGACCATGAAGAGGAGATACATTTTTACCAGAACATTTCGATATTAAAATAGTAGACTCATTAGGTAACGTAGAAGAGTCCGTTGCAATCGTTTTTAGCATTTAATGTACATTGACTGAGGTACTGGTGAGTAACTAAATTGGCTAGATGAATTTATCAAACGTTAGCTTTCTTCGCTGTACCTGTGTAGTACTTACAATTTTGTAATCGTATAAAGAAAGTGACTATTAAACAACCATTGCCATGGTCTAAAATGAAATTTTAGTTACGGTTATTAACCAATATTAAAGAGATATCGTTTTAGAATTTTATATATATATATGTAAAGCTAACAGGCTTGCACGGAAGATATTAATAGTCTTTTTTCCATCATGATCAATTCCCATCAAAAGCAGTTTTCATCAAACGTTGCTGTGACGAAATTAATAATAGTAGATGACAGTTGTTCGTATATTTGCTTGAATTTATATTGCAAATGTCTATCGGACTAACTAGTTGTTTAAAAAAAGCCAACAAATTGATTCTTAGCCACAATGTGAAGGCGATCATAAAGTGTTTTTGGAAATTGAAGTAAATTTAACTTACATCAAGAAACGTGGATGAAAAAAAATCGATGATCCTCCGAATAACCGTGACCATGCTTTGCATTTAAAAGGGACCTTCGTTGTTCATTACTAGTACGTAAATCTACTTTTTTCAAAAATGTTTTCCTTCTTATCTTTCCTAAAAAATACAGTGTGATAAGATGGAAAATTTTGAAACTATTTTTGTTTTTAAATTATTGACGTTCCGACGTTTGCTAAACGTCAACTGATGCTAAAAGATATATAATACATAAATTAAATATTAGCACGCAAAGAGACAAGAAAAAAGCTTAGCACGAATTGAGCCGACAGGTTTGTTATTTTCACTCTGTAAGCAAGCTGTAAGTATGTAAATATGTATGATCCACGATATAACCATTGCTTTCAAGCAAGAGACGACAAGTCCATTTTCTTCAACGTAATATTTCTAATGGAGACGACGCTTAATTCGATAGGAAGAGCATGGAATATAAAAATAGTTTGTGGTTTTTAAGCCGATCAGATGTAGACTGACTGAGAGATTCATGTGAAACATAGACGAAATCCGATAGAAAATCGAGCAATTTCAGTTTTTAATGGACAAAAACCTTGTAGCAGTATATTACAGTCCTTTTTGCATTTCCTTAAAGCTAAAGACATAAACAGTTGCCTGAAATAACACCAACAGCAATTCCCCATGGGAAGACGAGAAAATAAATTTTAAAGTTCAGAGAAATTGTGCAAACGCAGGTAAAATTTCATCATCAGTTTCATTTCACCAGTACTTTCAAATGTTTCATATGAACTTCAAAATTTGTTTTCGACCGATTTGGTGTTGTTAGAAATGATTTCTTTTGAGAAGAAATTTAAAACAGTCGCACGGAAGTTTGCAATACTATGTAAATAACCTCGGTACAAAGTTTTTTTCCGCCTTGTGGTAGATTATATTCCTTCTTAATATCATTAAATTCATACATAAGTCTGCAAACAACATATAACATGATTTAGATGCGGTTAAGCTTGAAAATATGTTAAGACGGAATCTGCCAGAAGTTCGAGTAACAAGTGGACAAAAACCTCGTACCCAGATTATTTACATCATATTGCAAACTTCTATACAACTGTTTTAAATATCTTCTCCAAAAAAATCATTTCTAGCAACACCAAAGTAGAAAACAGATGTTAAACTTCGTATGAAGCACTTGAAAGTACTATTGAAATGAAACTGGTGGCGAAATTTGGGTTTGCAAAATTTCCCGAACTGAACTTTGAAACTTATTTTCTCTCGTTTCCATGGGAAATTGTTTTTGGTGTTATTTCAGGCAACTATCTGTATCTTGAGCTTGAAAAAAATGTAAAAATTACTGTAAAATACTTAAAATTATTCTGGTAGTAGATTTTTGTCCACTAAACACTGATTTTGCTCGATTTTCTATCGGATTTCACCTTAAAAACTATTCTAGCAGTTGATATTCGCGTTCTTTCACGCGTTCTGAATTTCAATTTCGGTGAAAAAGTGAATTGCCGGAACTTACCACTTACTCAGAATTTTTTTTCAGTTTTTCAAAAACATGAACTCGGATCCTTGTACTTTCTCAGTTCAAAATTTCTGAAAAATAATGCCGGAACCTATAACGTATTTAAGAGTTTTTTAAAAATACAAACTATTCAAGATGCTGAATTTCATGGGCTTACGCATTTTCTCAATTCAGCTCAGAGTACGGCTAGTTTTGCGAAAAATTAAATAATTACAATTACCGGAACCGATTACTGATTAGAAAACTACTCAAGAGGCTGCCCTTTACATTCTTTTGTTCATTTAATTAAGAGTTAATTTATACAGAATTTCGCCGGAATCGATCTCTGATGCTCAATGTTGAACAAAAACCCGAAAAGTTGGATCATCTGCTCATTAAAATCGCCATACGTCTTAGAGACAGCTGAATAGTCCGTTTTGCGAAGCTTGGTCGTAATGGAAGACTTCTTGAACGTTTTAGGTTGGTTATTTTCAATCGTAACGGTAGTAGGAAATAGTTTTGTAGTCCTACTTATTGCGAAAAATCACCGGCTACATTCCTCAGCCAACTTGTTCGTCCTTTCCTTGGCAGTGGCTGACTTTGGTGTCGGAATCGCCGTTTTTCCATCGAGTTATTTTTGTAATTACTCAATGGCGTGTAACTTGAGGGTTTACATGGCATTCTTCTGGTTCTTCCTCCACTCTTCAGTCACAAATCTTTGCTCCTTGACTTGGGATCGTTACATCGCCATCGTTCACCCTTTCAAGTACAACACCTCCATGACTGAGAGACGCCCTGGAATGATTATCTTGGCCGCTTGGTTGATTCCCTTCGCGATCTCTCTGTTGCTTTTGGTGGGAATGCACGCCACAAAATCTCACACTGTGTTGAAATTTTTACGAATAGACGGGGTGTCAGCCTTTGACTTAATATCCTGTGCGCTGCTCTTCTGCGGTGTTGTTCGAATCCTAGTTGTTGCGCGTGCGCAGTCACGGCAAGTGTCTGCAATAGAACTTCAAGTTCAGCGGTCTACTAGTAGCCACGCATGCAACCAATCTACTGCGACAGAACCTGCCACTTCACGCAGACGTAAGAAGCACAATACAGCTTCCTTCGTAATTGCTATGGTCATGTTCTTCCTGGGATGCTACGTGGTGGTAAATTACTTAGTTTTGTGCCTTGCTTTCTCTTGTCATCAAGTGTCTGATGACACTGCCCAGGTTGTTATTTGTCTCTTAGTTTTGAACTCTACAGTGAATCCTTTGGTTTACGCGCTACTGAAGAACGATATTAAGATGGAAATAAGCAAGCTTATTTGGGGGAGCAACAACCTTCTGGAGAGGTCCTTTATACGGGAACTAAAATTTCCATTCTCGTTATTTTACTGTCATGTTTCCACTTATATGCCCATTACTTTCGTTGTATTTTTCACTTATTTTACTCCAAAGGTCCTGTCTGATTTTCGATCAAGATAATTGATACTCGGAGCATTTCGCAGTGAAAACTCCTGCCATCGGTAGACTGGTAGAAAAATTTGCTTATATTTTTAAGGTTTTATTGTCCAGCATTTTCGGGTGTACCAAGATAAGACACTACGGGGAGAGCCCATTGTAAATTCTGATATTCTCGGAAGATTAAGAACTCTAGGCTAGAACTTAAGTCTTGTTTCAGTTGTCAAAAAACTACTAAGGAAGGAGTTGGTTTATTCCGAGTTCCAGCATGCAATAATGTGGACCAGCTCCACAAGTGTAACAACTATGGTCAATTGCTTCTCTCTAGACACTACCATGATACCTTAGATTTTAGTGAGCTTTCCGTTTTAAGCATAATGATATCGATCGTACCATGTTTTGACTAAATAACAGAAATTGGAAACTTTACGGGAGACTTCTACCTCATAAAAACGTTCCTTTAAGTGCTTACATTTTCGCTCATTTACGGTTTACTTCTTAAATAAATTCATCGTTTGCGTCAATTTTCTCGATACCTGTCGCCTAGCGACTTGAGAGCCATTCATTTCCAAGTTATTTTGCCCTCTACATAAAGGAAAATTAAGACAAACTGCCCTCCGTCTCAACCAATGAAAAATCAGTATTTTTGCCCCCTATGTTGTACGTGATATAAACCTTAAATACCTTCATCAAAATTATCAGTTCTCGTTGGCTTTCTAAGCACGTATTTATCACGTTATTTGTGTACGATGACGTATCTCGTAGGTGTTTGCAGTGTCACGCCATCAAAAAGAAAAATCGTAACCATTAAATGAATTAAGTCAAGAAGCTGGTATATGAAAGATGATTGATATATAGACAACCTAGCCAAGAATTAGGTCTATGCGGATTTTCATTCGCGCGTTATTCGGAAAAGTGTTTCAATCAAATTTATATAGCTTTGTACGGAGTCGCCATGTTTGTGCCCCTCGGAGGGACAAACACGGCGGCCATAACTTAACGGAAACATCTGCCAGCACGAGGCTCTGGGGAATAAACCCAACAAACTCTGCAGTTATTCCCTAGAGCCTGGCACTGAGGTCTATAGTTTTAGGCTGAATTTTAAGATATCGAAATTAGCCTATTACGCGTATCCAACAACTTTTTGTAATTTGATACCTGTACGACTTCTACGCCATTCGTACACAATTACGTGCCTTTTATAGCTTTCTTGTTAATTTTTCTCTACTGTTTGTTACCTTAATTTAACATGGGAAAATTCAACTAACAATAATTATCGCTGCATGCGTTAATGTATATCGCTCTTTGTAAAAGCGCACTTTCAAATAACAATTGGTGACAAATAAATGTCATATTGACCAGATATTGCACTCTACTAGTTAACGAAATGATTTCGGAGCTGATGCCTTTTCCTAAAATTAACAACAGTTAAGACCGCGAGAAACTTCTCTCATCCGACATTTAATAACGTTTCAGAAACGACGATGTCAATATTTGCATTTAAAAGCAGTCGGTGAAATTAACATACCGGTTACGTGTTTTGAAGTACACCTGTCATGACAAAATTATCTCTCTGTCAGGTGCACCGTCAGAAAACATCGCGTACCACTTCCTCTGAAAAGTATGACCGCCACGTTTAGTTTTTCATTACCGGCCTCCTGCTCATTAAAATGTCCCTCGCTTGACAGCTAAAGCGAAATGGAAAACTGGTTCAACATTATCGGCTGGTTTCTCTCAGTCGTAACAGCAACCGGAAACGGCTTTGTAATCCTTCTTATCGCCAAAACTCGCCGCCTTCATTTCTCGGCCAACTGGTTGGTCCTTTCCTTGGCCGTGGCTGACTTTAGTGTCGGAATCGCTGTTTATCCATCAGGATATTTTTGTCATAACTCGACGGCTTGTAACACCAGGGTGTACATAGCATTCTTCTGGTTCTTCCTCCACTCTTCGGTATCAAATCTTTGCTCCTTGACTTGGGATCGTTACATCGCCATCGTTCATCCTTTCAAATATAATACCTCCATGACTAACAGACGCCCTAGAGTGGTTATCGTGATAGCATGGTTGATTCCCCTTGCGATTTCTCTGTCACTATGCGTTGGAATGTACGTCACCGACTCCAAGACTGCTTGGAAAGTTTTGCGATTAACGGGCGTGTCTGCTTTTGACATCGTATCCTGTGTGCTGCTCTTCTATGCTGTTGTTCGTATCCTAGTTGCAGCTCGTGCACAGTCACACCAAGCATGTGAAATAGAACTACAATTTCAGTCCAACTTTTCGTCCACGGAAGCCGGTACTTCCCGCAGACGACGAACTCCCAACACAGCTCGCTTCATAATTGCTTTAGCCGTTTTCTTTTTGGGATGCTACGTGATCGTAAATTTCTCAGTTTTATGCCATACTTTGTCTTGCCCAGTGTCAGGCAAAAAAGCTGGCCATGTCGTGACTTGTCTCCTAGTTCTTAACTCCACAGTGAATCCTATGGTTTACGCCCTTTTGAAAAGAGACATAAAGAGAGAAATAAGCTCGTTTATATCTCACATGTCGATTTCCTCTCGAAGCCTGGGAAGACCTTACCTCAAACCGACCGTCAACGGGCAAGGCCAAGTCAGCTGAACAGCGTCGGAGAGCCACGGCCGAAGCAAACGGGCAGCACGGAAAGCGAGAGCTGCTGACTCTTCTACCCAGCCACTATCGTCCCGATCACAATCTGCACAATCTGCACCAGACAGTTCTGCATGCATGCACCCACATCAGATTAATCAGCCACCTTTGTAAACATTCAACCAACCAGTGAATCAATGGTCATCATGGATGGACAAACGCCATATATACAGCCCGAGTAAAACCTTTCGTGAAAGATTCTTGATGTCGCAGTTAATCCTTTGGTTTACGGCGCGCTCTTAAAGAAAGACATTAAGAAAGAAATAGGAAAGAATCCTTGCCGACAACGCTTAAACACGAGCAATAACCATGTCACATTGCCCTTGCTCTTTGTTTATCTCACATTTCCAGCCAACGATTGCATTTAGATTAAAGACATAAGAAACAACGAAATTATTCTTAGCACAAATCGGAATTTACGAAGGTTTACGATTTTGTCCATCTACATCGATTCTCTCATTTTTTTTTTTTTTTTTTTTTTTTTTTTTCCGTTCCTTTGTGTTTTTTTTTCTTTTTTTTCCTCACCCCACTTCTTTAAACAAATAGTAAAAAAAAAAAATTAAAAATTTTATCAATTTATAAAGTATCTCTTTTTTTTTTTTTTTTTTTTTTTTTTTTTATCTCGGTCCATTGGAGCAGTCAAGACGTTTACATTAAACGTAAGCGCAGTTTCATATTTCGAAGCAATTGCAGGAGTAGTTGAAAGGATCTAAAACTTGAAAATTTAAACTAAAGGTTTCATTTATACACTGATTGGGTAAACCATATAATTGAGAGTCTCTGGAGTTGGTCCTGCGCAAAGTTCGAGGAACTGGCCGGTCTTACATACTTCCACTTTAGAGGAAAACAAATTTCGTGTAAAGCTCTTATTCAGCACAAGCGCATGCATTAACATAAAGCAACCTTGAAATGCAAATTAGAGGTCATTCATTTCAGGTGCTCTTATTCATTATGTCAGAATGTGAAAGACAAGCTTTAACATACGCGCAGCGAGGTAATTTATAGATCAAAGAGAACACAGTCACTGAAAATTAAAGTGGGCATGTGACTGAGTCAGTGTGTAGCCCGAATGAAAAACTGGTACCATAAAATTGCCTTCCACATCTACCTAAGAAGGCCATACATGTGGAAGTCCTTTTCAGCCATTTTCTGCTTGACTTAATTGCTTGACAAGTTAATAAGAGTGAATGTCATTATTATGTCGTTTCCAATTCAACGAAATGAAATCGCCACATTAAATATAAAGTAAACGTAGGGGTGACGGATGCGTTTGCAAAAACAGCTGTCGACAAAAATACCTTTTAAAAGGACTATTAACAAATTAGAGCATTGGAAGACGAAACAGTTGGGCAATGTTTTTGCAATTACAACAACCGTGACATTCATACGAACTGGTTTGAGGTCATCAAATGAAGTGTTGTTGTACAAAGTAAGGTGTTTTCTGTTTGTATTTCTGCAACGCAGATGTGATGGAGAGTTCTACCTTCGAATATTGACTGTTTTAAAAGTTGCATTTGGAGAGGGTTTGCGTAAAAACAATATAATCGCCTTAAAAACGATATATACTCCGTGAGGTGATAAATAAATTATAATTATGGCATAATGTATAATAACGTGAAATAATAATTTTAAAACTGTTGATGTTGGTTCTTGGTTTACAGCCTCACGCGCACGTTCTTATGGCTCGTCACGCACTGCCCAAAGAGCGTCCGCGTAGGAAACTAAGACTTCGTCCACACTACGCCGAAGGAATTTAAAAACGGAGGTTTCGCTCTGAAAACCCACTACACCAAATGTTTCCCGTCCACACTACTCCGAAGGAATTTGAAAACGCAACAATCGTCGGTCATTTTGGATTTGTGTTTGAGGAAAACTCGGGTATGGCAAGCCGTTTGTAGCAAAATTCAATCCTTGCAATATATGTTTAATCCTTTAAATAATGGTTTTATTTAAACATATAAAAAGGCATTCAATCCAACGGCAAATAAAATTTTTGGTTCAATTCAATCTTTTAATTTTCATGATTCAATCCAATACCTGGAATATTGTTTCAATCCAATACCTAAAATATTGATTCAATCCAATACCTGGAATATTGATTCAATCCAATACCTAAAATATTGATTCAATCCAATACCTAGAATATTGATTCAATCCAATACCTCGAATATTGATGCAATCCAATACCTGGAATATTGATTCAATCCAATACCTCAAATATTGATTCAATCCAATACCCCAAATATTGATGCAATCTTCCTGGG
>Ga0126338_10000475_pt1 | contig 21697 bp, 12 predicted proteins | sample OrbCmetagenome_2_FD_92529 | JGI IMG/M metagenome (GOLD analysis project Ga0126338, IMG submission 92529) | Coral microbial communities from Petempiche,Puerto Morelos, Mexico - Orbicella C C metagenome | ecosystem: Host-associated > Invertebrates > Cnidaria > Coral | place: Petempiche,Puerto... | reverse complement strand
TTTCTTTCCAAATTTACCATTCAATTTCCTATCCCGGCCATATTTGAAGACATTCCTTCTCATTTGATTACTGTAAAACTTTACAATCACATATCTTGAGGAGGTTCAATATTTGCCTGTGTCATTGGAGGCGTCAAAGAAGTGTCAGACATTTATTATTTACTTGTTGAAGTTGTACTCTTAATAGTTTAAAGTTGCGCTTGTTAATGCAAATCAAGCATGTTCACTTCCTTATAAAGTTATTGCGAAGTCTGTCAAGAGCAGCATGACATTTTGTGTGAAAAATTAAATGATCCTCAGTTACAGCAGCACAGAGTTAATCTGTTTTAATGGTAATATGCCTTTTTTAAGTATGTCCAGGTAGATTCGTTTAAGGCGAACAGGCTTGGGTGGCACTTCTAATTCCCTTTTTCCATTCCTACTTTCTGTTCTCCAATATATGCCTGCTCGCAAGCTAGTGCTTCTCAATACAAATGCAGATTGTATTCTGCTTTCAGGAGTATTAGCTGTCACGATTGACTTTTGAAATTACTTTTCCTGTGAGTGGGGTGGGGGTGGATTAGCGCTACTTCTAAAATCTAATCATAACAGCAAAATTGAGCGTCATAAGTGACTGAAATGACTAAAACACAGAAACACAGGCTGTGCCGTTTTAGTTAGCAAAGGCTGGTGATATACGAGCAGCGAGAGCGAAGCTTATTTTTTTCGTGTGAGATTCGCGTACTTGGCTCGTTCCTTAAGTGCCTCTAAATAATGCAGTTACTGCCAAGGGCATTATTTATCTCCACTTATTAGTCCGTGTAACTGACGATGTCTGGAGATCTGACCCAGATAGTTACTGGTTACTAGTTACTATCGACTGGAAAATTTTCGCGCGAACGGCCTTAAATACAGCGTTACTCGTGTAATGTGAAACCGGGGAAAAGTAGCATAATGATATATCAGGTGACCTCCTGACCTCAGAGGTCAGTCAAGTTGTTAGTTCAATGTACGGGGACTGATTTATTTACTCATGAGTCGACATGAGGCATATGGATCTGAGAAACTAATTTGCTACGGTTTCAAGCAAATATTCTATCATATTTTTAAAGGACTCTCGACTTAACAAGACGATGAAAACAGCCAGGACTGTGTGTGCCACTCAGTGTCTCATCTCAAATATAAACATTGTCGACCTTGTCAAATTTTATGGCCGTTTATGTCCGCTGTTTTACTGGAAATATTTTACAGAACAGCTCACAAGGACACTGGGAAGTTAAAATATTTTCTATAGCAGCAGAAGGAACATATAAGTAACAGTGAGTCGTTGTTTCCTGTTTTAAACTGTTGACTTCCAAAGAATAACCTTGTGATTTGCATAAAATTGAACTCACTTACATGCCGTAACATTTTATTTTTCTGATGGAGAACATTTTAATTCCCAGAGCTATAACTTTTCGCGTGAAAAAAACAAGAACCAAGGTTTCCTAAAATGTAGATATTTTGACCAAATGATATATACCAGGGGCCATTCATACTAGTCAAAGTTGGCCTTTATTTGTTCCTCGCCAAGAGACACAAATGGTGGCTGTACAAAATACCCTTCGTTACAAGGCTACAAACCAAACTTCAAGAAACTTATTACACGATTTAAAAGTATAAGAATGAAATAATATTTGTGCCGAGCTTTGTTGTCATAGGATTGTTTTTATGCCCACGCTGTTTTCGTAAAGAAGCGTGAAACTCTGAACATTTTAAGCCGTGAAAACCGCCATTATATGCAAATTTCGAACTTTCTTAAATTTTGGCCGTAAAATAAATCATTGCAACTTTAAACTATGTTTCCTTGAATAAGTTAACCCAAAGGTATGTTTTGGTGAAATAAAAGAAAATTCGATTTTTCGTGACTGTCTTCCAATTCTCGGCACTCTCAAAAATCACTCTTAAGTTGGTGACCTCAACTAGTGCTGTTTCTGCCGGGTTGCCAATGGTAACACTGCTTCTATTAAATGTACATTCATGTGCTGTATCTGTGTAAGTTACAAACTCCTCCATTGTTCCTAAAAAATGTGTAAGACTGAAATCTTACCTATTTGGAGGCTCAATTGGTTTTATGTATATTTTCTTGATTGGTCTTTCTGCATCAGTTACATTGCTGATCTCTCCATCCATCTCCTGTCTGTCTCTTTTCCTCTTTGATCTTTCATGGCTACTGATTGATGAAGGTGATGGACAGGCCTGCAAATAGAATAATAGCAAAACACACAAACTTAGTGAGCTGGCAGAATGCAAGTCAAAACTAGGGTTGTTATTATACCCTGCTATATATTAATCATAGGGCAAATGTATAAATGTACACCAAAATAGGTCGTGTAGGGCTCTCTGATCAGTACCTGTAGTTATAGATCTACATCCCAAGAAAGATTTGAATGTGTGTCATATTTTGGTTGTAACTTGAAACCTAGAAAGTCTCGTCACCATTCTTGTTGCGAGGATGGCAACATGCAGTTGTATCACCAGGACTTGACACAAAATGGTATTGTGTGGTCTATTAATTCTGCATGGTTTTGAATCTTCCTTTTATTTACTTTTGTCCATCTTTAGTGTGTTTAGTGAAATCCCTGAACTATAAGTAGTGATCATCACACGACTGTTACATGTAGAAATTGTAGATTGTGCATTGTACACTGTATTTAAATTGATTCCGTATGGAAAGCTGGAACACTAACATAAAAGAAACCCTTCTGAACAGATGGTAACAACTACTAGCACCTTAGAAGCTGATGGTTTACATCATCTCATTGATTTCAGCTCATTGCGCTTTTCTTGCTACTGAGAACATGTATATTAAATTTTCATCACAGTCACAGCTGTTAACTAACACATCAAAACAACACATATATTTTATGAATAAATATATGTGCATGAAAGTATTTTAAATACTCACACTTGGACCTGGATCGAACCTTGGTTTCTTCCTCTCTCTGGATGCTGATCTCTTTTTCTTTTTCTTTTTTGATGAATGGTCCTTAGACTTTGTTTTGTCTGGATTCAATGAAGGTCTACTGCTTGTCGATGAACTTTGAGGATCTGGCTTGGCAGTGACTTTCTCTTGGCTACCTCCTACTTTAAGAACTAGTTTGATAGGTTTTTCAGCTTTCTCAGCCTTCTCTGACCTTTCGGGTTTTTCTAATGGATAAGAGTATGAATTCTTATGTTTAACGCACCACTCCGCGGTGTTAACCGCGGTTAGCGTTTATAACTACAATACATGTCGTGACCGACAGCGTTAACACATTTACCTACCTTCAACGCCATCAGTGCCTTTCTTATGGTGTTTCTTGCTTTTGTGCTTCTTTCCCATGGTTTCCTAGTATTTAACAGACACCTTTTTTCTTTCTTAACAGTCAAAACTTGACTCCTATTTCGCTACGTCCCCAAGAGACAATGCTTCGTGGCCGCCATGTTGAAAACATCGTCCCATGATGCACAGTAATCACAGCGTAAATTACTCACCAGTGCCCCCGCGTCCCCTGACAACTTGTTGGAACGAAAAGCAAAACATGGCGAGCGCGGACAGACAATTCTCCATCGTTGTGTTTGGAGCAAGTGGATTCACCGGCCAGTTTGTGGTGAGGGAGGTAGCAAGAAACTGCAGAGGAAAGTTCAAGTGGGCTGTAGCTGGTCGCAGTAAAGACAAACTGGAAAAGGTTTTGCAGGAAACTGCAGACGAGCTCGGTAGGTGACGACGTCATGGAAGATTATTTAATTTTTTTTTGGATGGTTCTTTGTGTGTTTCGGGGCGATAATCTCATTCATTTTGGACAGATGAGAAGAAGAATACGAGGGATACTTTCTTCTTTATTTGTCGCTTTGGGTTTTTTAGTACAGTTCATTAAAAAAAACTATGGTCATGGAAATATACTCAGAAGCTTACACGTACATTGTAAACTTCAGCTCATTAAATTTTTACTTGTATGTCATAAGCTTAACATGTGCACTGCAAACTTGTGACCTTCAGATCTTTGGACCCTTTATTCGTCACGCGACAATTTTAATTCCCAAGATTGTAGTTGTTAGATGCTTCTGCTGTAGGATCTTTGCAAGATCGATCTTCCACGTGCGCCACCACAGGCCAAAAATCAAGGGACTTTTTGTGTACCTCCAAAACTCTGGTTTTAACTTCACATGAAACAGTTGTATCAAAATTGGTCTCAATAACATCAGAGAGTTCTCTGCATACGTATATTAACACATCTGCAAAAAATAATAATTATCACGTGTTACCAGAGTGGTATCACTGAAACAAAATCTGGCAGGGGGCATTACAAAAATGAAGGTGGACTGCAAGATTTGCTGTCAGTAGAAGAGGTTGTTGGAGGTAATGCAGTTCAAGAAATTGCATTCCCACTTAAATCCAAGACCGGTGATAAATTACTGGGGTGGACACAGGATTTTAGAGAAGGGGGCTTGAGATACAGACCACTAACTAGGTGATCCCCTGTATGGGACATCCAGGGGCCCCCTCCCCTGGAACATTTTCAAAATTGAGGCCCTGGGAAATGGGATTTCTGGCATTCTGAGGCCAAGTCAGAGTGTTGTCTCATTTTTTTAATTTAGGGGGTTGAATTAACCTAATCCCCCGCACCGACTTACACGACCTACAGCTGAAGGTCTGCCCCAGAATTATTAATGCAATTTACCTCTATAAAATGAGCAAGGTTTCAAAATAAGTCGAAAGCTTGTGAAAATCTCTTAACAAGTTACCCCGAGTTCCCAAGTCTAGAGCTTTCTTTCTGGCTGTTGAGTCGTGCTTCAGGACCAGTTTGAACTATTTTTGTGTCTGTTTATGTCTAGGCTATGATGTTAAGGATGTGGGTGTTATGGTTGCTGATGTCAGTGATGAATCCTCACTAAATGCAATGTGTTCAGCGGCCAAGATAGTCTTAAATTGCGTTGGTCCGGTATGTAGGCTTTTTTGTAATTGTTTTTTTCTTTTATTTTTAAATTTGACAGGCGAGAGGCAAATACTATAGTAGTTGTTGAGACTCAAATGAGCCAAGTAGATGACTGTATATTTCTTGGCTTACAAATCGAACATACTGTCTGATTGCTAGGTTTTATAAAATTCTTTTGATGAACACAAGCAAGCATAGCATGTCAATATTTTTGAAATTGAGATAATGCAAGATTGGCTCATCATTTCCAGAACATAATCCTGACTGAAATAAAACATCAGCTGAACTTCGCTAATCTTTCAAAACAGGTATTTCTGTGACCTTGATAGGTGTATACATGAACAAGATACATGTATATCATTGCAAAACGTGTAGTGCCTGATTAAACTACATTTTATCAGGGTACAGAAACGAGTAGTTAAGTGCACTACTTAGAACCTCTTTGTCTTGAACTTGGTTATTTCAAACTACCTGCTGTCTTAAATTCAAATCATTTTCCCTTGGATGTACTTTTTTAGTCACTTGCTCTTAGCTATCTTGAACTGTATATCATTTCGTGAGGTGGCGGGACTCAACTGTATGTACATGTAACAACCCAGGTATTAAGGTACCTGCCATATATATTTCCAGCTTTCTTCCAGTCCCCGTTTCACAGCAGACTTTGCAGTATGCATGCAATTTGATTATATAATGTTGCGATGACTGCATTGTGATTTGTTCTTTATTAAATTCCTTGTGGTTTATTACTTAATTTTCATTTCACAGTATCGATTTTATGGAGAACCTGTTGTTAAGGCAGCAGTGGAGAATGGCTGTCATCATTTGGATATTAGTGGAGAACCAGAGGTGGGATCAGCTTATTTTAATGTTTATTAGACTAGTATTATTGTACACTTAGAGTAATTTTTTAGGAATATTTAGTGTCCACCTTTCTGCAAACGTACATTTAGAACGATGTTTAATAACACTGTACACTGAGATACTCTTGGATCACTGTGGCTGTCCATGTTATTAAATGAGTGAGAGCTTGTTGCACGTATACCAACAGAAGGGTGGGGAGCAGGGATGGTCTTGTGGTGAGAGCAGTAGCGTCCCACCAGTGTTCCCTGGGTTTGATTCTGCCCCAGTGCCATGTGTGGGTTGAGTTTGTTGTTGGAGGTTTTTACTCCGGGTTATCTGGTTTTCCTCCCTTCACAAAAACCAACATTTTCAAATTCCAATTCAATCAGCCAGACAGAAGGCATGCATTAAAACCAGCTAAGGCTGATGTGGCTTGCTCTTGAAATATTGTAAAGGGGACTAATCTAGACTGTTGTAACCTTATCCCCCCTTCTTCCTGGATAAAATCATCATTCATCATTATTAACAGTTACCTTAATGCAGCATTTTTTTAGTGTCCTGTAACGGTGCTCCTGGGCAAGGAAAGGTACTGCGAGAGTAAACCTAATTCTGCGCATTGTGTATCTTGTTTCAGTTCTTGGAGAAAATGCAATTTCAGTTCCATGACCAGGCTGTAAGTGCTGGCATCCACATTGTCAGTACCTGTGGATTTGATAGCATTCCTGCAGACATGGGCGTGGTGTTTACACAAGAAAATTTCCCAGGTATGCTACATCTTGTAAGATTGAGTAATAAAATGTATTATTATATTGATTTCATATCATGACTGCTAAAAATTAAATTTATTTTTAGTACAAAGTTTCATTATGAGCCATGTAGGCATCTCCACATAGAAATGATCATTGTTTGATTTTAAGAAGTATACATTTGTTAAAGTTTTTCATGATGGATAAAGTCCTGTGATTTCTTTCAGGTGAATTGTGTCATTTGGAGAGCTTTTTAGCCTTGCATTCTGGCCCCAAGGTAGGTTGAACAGATTATCATGAAATCTTTGGAAATTATGATGTATACAGTTCACATAGTATGACTATACGTGTATATGGTGGAACCATTAGTCCAAAAAAGGATCAAAATCAAATTGCTCATTACACTGTAAATTTGACCAGAAATGACACTTGTCAGCCATGCTATGTTATTTTGAAGGTTGCTTAAAGAACTAATATTTAATTGCTGTCAATATTTAATAAACAGTCAAAGGTCTAAAGGAACTTTGGCCCAGCTGGGGGTTCCTTTTTTTGTGCAAATTTTTAAAGTTCACTTGTTCATTCTCTCTTAGCCCCTACCCTGCCCTAATGAACACATCCTTTTATTTTTTGCTTTTTGTTTTTTTGTTTGGTAGATTTTTTTTTACTATTGCATATAATACTAACATTACTTACACTACTAAGACTTCTTACAATACTAACATTACCTACAATACTTACATTACTTACAATACTAATATCACTTATGCCACTACTGATATTATTTGCAATACCACCGTTACTTACACTATGATTACTACTAACACTACGATTACACAGAACAACTACTACAGATGCTCTGCCTACACAACTGATAATACAAATCTTGCTGTACATTGTACTCTAATTACACAATTACTTTTTGTTTTAACAAGATACTTTATATAAAATTACAATACAGGTATTTGAGTTATCATGACTGTACATATAAATTTACATAATTTACAAGCAGCACTTACTCCTTTACAAAAAAATTGGATTGTTATTCAAAACTAGGTTCCATTTTGCCTGAAAATGTTTTAAACACATCTTGATCCTTCCATCAATTGATTTGCAGTACAGACTATGGGCAGCTTAATATTTGTCTTTTTTTCAGGGATCTAAAGGACACTTTGGAACTTATCAATCAATCATTCATGGTGTGGCAAGTGCGAGGGAAGGAAATTTAAAAAAACTCCGAGCTCAGTTATATCCAAAGCCAATGCCAAAGTTTGGGCCCAAATTAGCCAGACGGTAAATCATGTTGAATAATTTTATATTTACATAATTTCTGGCAACTCACTGAAAAGTGAAATGTTCTCTTGTCAGGCAGTAATGCCACTTGTATTTTTCTTTGTAGAGGTTTCATTTCATTCAGCCGTGAGGTCCAGAAGTGGTGCATTCCTTTTATGGGAGCTGATCCATCTGTTGTTAGAAGATCCCAGCGGCACAGTGTTGAAGTTCGGAATAAAAAGCCAGTTCAGTATGGAGCGTATGTCACCATGCCACTGATCATCATTCTGCTTTTCATGTTCTTTGGCATCTTCTTTTTCCTGCTGTGTCAGTTTAAAAGGGGAAGAAAGTTGTTAGAAAGGGTATTTTAAGTTAATTGTTTTTTGTTGTCTTCTCACTCTGCCTGAAGATGTGCATTTCCAGAAAATATCCATACCCACCCCAAGGAAGGTTAACAGAAATTCCAAGGGGGAGGGGGGTTTCAAAAGCCAAATGTTTCAAAGGAAAGTATGACACTAAAATGGAATTTCTGGAGGGGTGGTGGTTTCAAGCTAAAAAACCTTCCGTGGGAGGGGTATGGATATTTTCTGGAACAACATGATATATAAATGTGCAATCCATGTAATGTAGCACCAAACAAGTGTCAGTGCTAAATTTGCAAAACCTTGCGACCATGTTCTTTTGTGTTGTAAGGATTTTTTTATTGTGCAGTTCCAGAAAATATCCATTCTCACACCATGCAAAATCTTTGGATATTGTGGAAGGGTTGGGGACAAGAGCCATGAAAAAAAAGTTTCTGAAGAGTGTGTGTGTGTTGGGGGGCATAAATAATATATTCAAGAAAATTACATTTTAAATCAATTTTAAAATTATGTGACTGTACATAATACTATACAATTGATTTCATTGATAGTCTTTTACATGGATTTCAAGAACTAACAGTGTTTTTGCCCTAATTTCTCTCATAGTACCCCCAGTTCTTTTCTGGTGGTTTCTTTAGTCATGAAGGACCTACTAGAGAACAGGTAAATGGGTGATTTTATTTTTTTCATAATCTTGACCATGAAGTTGATCTGAATGAAGTCACAACCAGGGCTCATTATTCTCTGTGGTACCTTTTATTGCACGACCCAAATGAGAGATATTCAGCTTTTTGGCAGTGTGTGTTCTGTAGAATCCCCTGTACACGTACTAAACAATAATATTATTGGATGAGGTTTCTGTGATATCCAGGATAATCAAGGTCAAGGTAGGGGTGGGTAAGGGTTCAATTTGCTCAGTGTCCAGCGCTTAATGAAACCCTTGCTTTATTGTCAGAGCCATGAGTGTTAGTCCAGTCCAGCAATTCAAAACCTGGACTTGTCTGACTTCCTGTGCTACAGGCACATTTACAGCACATTTACAGCACATCCAACGACAGCATAATGAAATTTGTTGATTCATTTTCACAGATGGCAGAGTCATCATTCTCTTTTTCATTTCATGGAGCTGGATACAGCCAGAAAGCTCTGCAATCTGGGTAGGATGTTTTTTATGTTGTACATGTGTATGTTATTCTCTCTCTTGGCTTGTGGCTGCACAAATTTCAGACCTATGTAGTCACTCAGCTAAGTACACTACAGCACTTCCCTGCATGGTTTACAGTTGTGCAAAATTTGATTTCAGGACTCTTCCTTCTGAACTCGATGGTCAGATAGAAACCAAAGTTGTAGGACCTGGTGAGTTAAAATCTGGTAACTCATAATGGATCAGTCAACACATGTACATATATATATGACTGTATAGTACATGTTTTAAGAATTTTGTTATCTATTTTCTCAGTCTGTATGCCAAACAGATTTCTGGACCTCCTACTTATTGTGAAATAAAACGTGTGTAAGTTGTAAAGAGTAATTACGGGAAAACACTCATCTTGTTTTTTTGGAATGTGATTGAACGTTGACTGTCTTTGTCTCATGACAGTCAAGGCTGTAAATGGAGAGGGGGCATGTGGTCAGGGTGTGGTGTGGCTCAATATTCTTGGCATTTTTACCTTTTCCAAACTTGATTTTTTTTCATGAAGTATCTCTAAGAGAATGCAGAAAACAGCATTTCAGAGCCTCCCAGTCTTTACTTTTCATGAATGTTTAATCACAGCCAGTTTCTAATTCCTGAAATTTTTTTGGTGGGGTCATACAGGTAGATTTTGAGAAAGACGTCATTAAACCTGCTTATGCCCAGTCTCTCCTTAGGCACTCAGTTGTTCATTATGGCCATTTATTTATTCTAAATTATTTCTAGCTTTTTCCAGCTTTATTCTCAATTACTTCCAGCTTTTTCCAGCTTAATTCTCAATTATTTCCAGCTTTTTTCAGCTTAATTCTCAATTATTTCCAGCTTTTTCCAGCTTTATTCTCGGTTATTTCCAGCTTTTTCCAGCTTTATTCTCGGTTATTTCCAGCTTTTTCCAGCTTTATTCTCAATTATTTCCAACTTTTTCCAGCTTAATTCTCAATTATTTCCAGCTTTTTCTAGCTTAATTCTCAATTATTTCCAGCTTTTTCCAGCTTTATTCTCAATTATTTCCAGCTTTTTCCAGCTTTATTCTCAATTATTACCAGCTTTTTCCAGCTTTATTCTCAATTATTCCCAGCTTTTTCCAGCTTTATTCTCAATTATTTCCAGCTTTTTCCAGCTTAATTCTCAATTATTTCCAGCTTTTTCCAGCTTTATTCTCAATTATTCCCAGCTTTTTCCAGTTTTATTCTCAATTATTTCCAGCTTTTTCCAGCTTAATTCTCGGTTATTTCCAGCTTTTTCCAGCTTTATTCTCGATTATTCCCAGCTTTTTGCAGCTTTATTCTCAATTATTTCTGACCAGCTTTTTTCAGGCTTTATTCTCAGTTATTCCCAGGTTTTCCAAGCTTTATGCTCAGTTATTCTCAGGTTCTCCAAGCTTTGTTCTCACTTATTCCCAGCTTTTCCAAGCTTTATTCTAAGTCATTCCTAGGATTTCAAAGCTTTATTCTCACTTATTCCCAGCTTTTGCAAGCTTTATTCTCACTTATTTCCAGGTTTTCCAAGCTTTATTCTCAGTTATTCCCCGTGTGTCCAAGCTTTATCCTCAGTTATTTCCCCCGTTTCCAGAATTTCATTTTCAGTTTTTCCCAGTTTTTCAAAGCTTTATCCTCAGTCATTCTCAGGTTTTCCAAGCTTTATTCTTAATTATTTTCTACTTTCTGAGCTTTTAAAAACTGTTTTTTGAGTTATTCTCAGCTTTTCCGAATGATTTTTTGACATTGTAATGTTTTCGTCCCCTCAGAGGCAGGGTATGTGGCCACGCCTATCTGCATGGTGCAGGCTGCATTGGTGATCCTGGAAGAGACGTTGCCAAACAGGTAATTAAATCTAGTCGATGTTGTTTTACCAAGTAAAAGCGATCATCTTTTAAATCAATGCAAGTGAGTGCTATTGTAAAAGATTGTGCCCATACAAAAGCGTATATTGCAGTTATTGATATATGGTGGAGTGCAGAAAGTAAGACTAGATCGCTGTTTTCTAGTTCAGTAGTTATGCGATTCTTTTGCCTTTTCTCTCGACGTATTCGTATCTTTTAAGTAGGAAAAACAAAAAGTGTTTGTTTAGTTTTCGTACGAAAATGGGGTGTTTTGTTCCGTTCACTTCTTGTTTTTGAAATTACATTTGACTTTTCCCTGGTAACTATCCTGGTTCCAGAAGTTTTCTCTTCTCTGTTTTTGAATCAAATGTAACCTGCGTAATGGCGAAAACGAGCCGGACGCTGTAGTAGCAGAGAGAAGAAAGAAAACCTCTGGAACCGGGGTACTTGGTATAATGTCGTCTCTTACGAAAACCTCAATCTCATTCGATTCTGAAGGAAAGATTTGTGATTTCACTGAATCAGTGAAGTACAGGGCGAATATTACCTGTCGTGTTCAATTCATTATACCTCAATTTCAGTGGCGGCGTTCTGACTCCAGCCGCAGCCTTCACTGGCACGTCTTTGATTGATCGACTCAATGAACATGGCGTCAAATTCACGGTGGAACGCTGCGAAGTCGAAGAGTAAGGCGACTTGCCCGGTGGTCACTCTCGCAAGAGAAAATAGCGAGAGGAAGGGAAGAAAATACGAGAACAATTGTGATGCCGAATGGCGTCCAGACATACTACCTTGACTGTTAGTAGCAATTAAAATTAAGCAGATGGTGTAATATTGTGATATGAATGTCAGAATCGACTGGATCCTATTGGGAACCAAAAAATAAATTTTGATCATGGTAACGAGAACACTTAACACAATAATGAAAAAGTTAAATGGCATGCAAACCTCCAAGAGTGATTCAGTAATATCAGGATTAGACAGGATTGGCAGTAATTCTGTAGAAGTTTTATATTTTTGGTTTACTTTTTAACATTGAGAGCACGATATGCTCCACGAAGGTAGACAACTTAAGCTTTTGGCTTGATACAGTATATTTTCTGTTGTTTGTTTATTTTACACATTTTGATTACTTACTAACTTTTACCAAGTGCAGGTCGAGTGATAAAGAAATTATAAATAACAATTAAAAAAACATACAGCGCTTCAATTAACCATTGAAATACATTATTAAGCACGATGACATAATTGTGGAAACATATAATTTATATATTATGATAATAAAATTATTCATTGGGTAATTATTATTAAATTGTTACCGTTCTGTCTACATTTTGCCCTGTCCTATAGCTGTCCATGTGACCACAGTGTCAAATGTTAAAATTGTTATCAGCGTTGAGAGCCTGTTTTATTTATTTATTTATTTATTTATTTATTTTCTACAGCGACGCAAGCATAAGCTTAAACGCAAGAAGGCATAGAAACACCGAGAAACACAAAATGCAAGTCTGAAAATCGAAAAATTCTGATCTCTCGCGCGCTTATGCTTGCGCCTCCATGCTAAAATGATAAAAAAAGATAAAACAACATTTATTATAAAACTGTTTTATTCGCCACCGAAAAACCTTTCCGTGGTTATTTAAACTATTCCAAGAAAATGCCTTTAAAACCTTAATTAACCTTAACCTGGCTTTTTTTCTTTAACAACACGTTCATAATCTCTCTTCGTGTTAAGGCCCTTGTCCTCGTTTTATTGGAGAATGTTTATCGTTCCATGTTCGCAAATCATCCCAGTTTTTTCCAATGACATTTATCCAGTTATTTACAATCCACTTGTGACCCTTCATGACGTCACATCCCCCGTGGTAGGACATGAGGTCGAGATCCGACAACCAGCCAGTTGATTTATCTATCACGTGATTATACCACATAATCGCGGTGCCTCGTTTTGGTTTAACCCTCAGGTTAGCTTTAGAGCAATACGCGCTCAGATTGGAGATGTAATTGGATTTCCTTGTCCATGACTATCAAAATAAAAGGAAATGAAGAACAAGAAAACATAAGCGTGGGGAAAAGCAGAGTTTAAATTTATGAACCAATTAAAGAACTAACTGCGATGGTTTTCATGTGCCAAGTACCCAGCCTTCTGTCTCTTTGCAAGACTACGGGAAGCTTGGGATATTCAATGACGCTACCACTCAATGGAGCTTCCCTAAGTAACACACCTAAATTTTTGTTACGTGTGAGTTAAACATGCAAACCTGTTGCTTGAATGTGGCATCATCGGCGATTGGAAAAGCTGTGTGTCCACCTTCGTCGACATCATTGAGAAAGTACAAAATAGTTATGTACCTATAAAATAAAGGGAAATAGTTTTTGCTACCATTTCTTAGATTTATGTTTCTCAAGGATAGTTCAAAACCAGTTGTCCAAGAGAATTTCTTTTCCGTTTGCTTATGTAATTTACGTTATGTGCGTTTAAGCAAGTATGAGTTGTCTTGCCCAACTGACCTGCAGACACGGCAATTATCCAATGAGCGGCGATCACAGCAAGAATCCTTGGTGTTAACAGAGTGCGAGTCGTAATGGCAGTGATAGTGACCGTCGGGACCGTATCTTACAGCCTACAACAGATATCCACAAACAGCGCTTAAAAGTGCCCTCCATTACTCGGAAATCTCTGATGTAGTAATCACATATAAGTACACATACCACTGGAGTTTCACTGCCTCTTATTACTTCTATTGGAAGACCTGTCAGAGCAGCTTTTCTGCGAGAAAAGGAGATTAGGTTCCAAGAGTGAACCTCTTGCACTGGTGGTTCGATGTTTAGCCCTTAATCTCTTAGCTGGGAAATTGCTAACGATTAAGAGAAAAGAACGCTATGATATGTTGACAGTTTGAAATGCAAGGCTAAAAATACGGAAATAAAATAGGGCAAATTTAATGGTCAATATTTCGAGAAGCAGAGCTACGATCATGGACAAATTGTGTTGGAAAATGCGCAAAAACATCATGAAATCATAACCGTAATTCCTACAGAATAAGTGTCAGCACCCCCATACCCCCTTTCAATGTTGGAAAGTGGTACAATGCAGATTTGCTTTAGAAAGTGTTTTGTCAACATTGCACAGGAGTAGGGAGGGGCAAGATGAGTATAGAATGAATTTTTCCAACCCTTGTGACCAAGGTTGTAGTATACTAAAGGGCAATTGCTACATTTTGGGTGTTGTTAAGTTGCTCTTGCCCTCTACTTCCTGTTGAAGACTGGCTTTGTTAGTCGAACTACTAGCTTTGCATTTCATTTTGTCTTATTTGTACTAATGCTTGGATCTGCTGACCCAGGAAGATGAGGAATACGAACAGAAGCCTTAGTCCATTTTTACGTTGTAAGACCCCACTGCATTTAAACGGTTGACTAAGATATTGAGATTGGAATGGTTTTTAAAAGCTACAATATTTGTAAGTCTTAAAATTCTACGCACTCACTTCATATCGAGTGTCACTGCCACTCTGTCATTTACAGGAAAATCAATGAACGTTTGGTTGCTATGGCGACCCTTGACCTTGGGGTCCAGTCCTCCTACTTCCTTAACATACTTCATGACATCAGCTGGTTGAAATTCACTTCGATGAATCATTCCTGGAGGAACAAATTTGTTGTCCAAGAAATTGCTTTTTGGCATAACTTTCGCCCACCGCGAAAAAATTCAAAGCTTAGGTAAAACTGGAATAATGGAATAAGTGAGATCCAGCGAGAACCAATTGGAAAGACCCGAGGTTAAGAATTTAGTACTTGATAGTTCATATAGGCTTGGGACTGAAGACTAAGGTTCATTTTGCAACTGATTCAACTCACCCGGCTTACGTTTGCCAACGTTCAACGATTTCAACCTGAAAAAGCGATTCGTGTTATTTAGTATAAGTATAAATACAAGAAACAGAGTTCCAGCTTTCGTATTATTGTGCAAAATGCTACCAAATATACTAAGAAACTGAAAAAGAGACTATTTAGAGCCAAGTGGAATTAAAGTTCTTCAAATTTCACTTCATTTGGGACGGGGTGTCGAGAAGTCATAATTGGCATTCTGTTGAAATTTTGAACCTTTAGGCGCTATTTTAGTCATTTATTTTTTTACTTTCACCACCTTTGGCGTGTTTTTTCCTTTAAAGCAAACCGGTTCTTTTGAGTAGCGCGTAGCCATGCGTACTTACATCTTCTTTACATCGTTTGTTGTGAAATGTAGATCCCGGATGTAACGCATACCAGCAATGACCTGTAAGAGCGATTGATGAGAAATAAGGCGCTCTATCAAAGGTACCTGACGGTTAAACGTTAGCTAACGAGAATGGCTGCAAAAGAAGATGAATTTCCTGAATTTGGCGAGATGGAACCTACTTGCAATAAGTTATATAATTATTTACATCATATCATAGAAAATACAAACAATCCGAATACAGAAAAGCCGTTGTATATTCGACGGTACTACACCTCATCGTGCGTTGCGCGTATCGCGCATTGATTGTGCTGGCTACAACTAGCGCTCTTTCATGGTATACCATGGAATATCTAGCCTGCGAACGCAGACATATTTCCGGCTGTCGCTTGTCTCCGCCGAGAAATAACGTCTGCGCACCCGAGGCAGGAAACGATTTCTGTGACGTAATGACTTTTGTTTCTCCTTGGCCAATCAGATTCCATGATAGAATGAAACTCGAGTGCTCTTCGCAGTGAATACCTCGCGCAGTAGTTCTGGGGCTACTTGAGCTAAACTGTGATTGGCTTAAAATTCCTACGTCAGAGAAATGGTTTCCTGGCTCGGGTTCGCAGACGTTATTTTTCGGCGGAGACAAGCGACAGCCGGAAATACGTCTGCGTTCGCAGGCTATGGAATATCCCACTTGTCTCTTGTATTTTCTTAGTAAACACACTGGCCTGAAGGCTGATGAAGGCAAGTGTATATCGAGAAAATATAAGTGATTCGTGGGATATTCCATGGTATACCACGAAAGAAAGTTGCATAACTAGTATATATACCTCGTCTATGTCTATTACGTCATCTCGATTGAGATCCCAGTATTCAAAAGAATTCTGGGACAGAAGGGTATCCATTGAATTATGAAATACGTCACTGTTCTCCAGTCTACCACTTTCTGCGTATTCAAGAAGTCGTGTAGTTTCGGTCTCACTCAGGAAGTCAGGAATTTCTGAAAATAAGCAACGAGCATGTTCATTTGATATCCTTTGACATATTCTGTTGGGAAGTCGCTATTAAGTTGTGGTATCGATTCCAACATGTACAAGTTGCGTTGCATACGCCATACGGTCTAAAGGAACGCAAAGAGCTAATGTTGGAATTCTTTTGGAGACTGACCTGTGCTTTACGTCAACGTCAAACTTGTGGCCATGGAAGAAAACGTGTCCCACGGAAGCGTAAATTCGAACGCGACAATACCGATTGGCATCATGGGTAGTAATATTTTGGCGTTGCCTGATTGAGGTTCACATCGTTTCAGAAAGAACGAAAGGAACCGTCAATACACGTGTTCGTGCCTTTTATTCTATCACATTGAAACGTAACACCTTGAGCTTCAATCAAGCGATCGTGAACCACCATTACGCACAATACCTTTCGACATTGTCGTGTACGCTTGTACGTGACAACCTGTGTCTCTGTACTGATGTAGACGAAATTTTTCTGGAAGACGCTGTATACCTACCAAATATGGGGGGTCTCACGCTCAATGTCTTAACTGTAAAAGGCTTCTCGTCCTTAGTAAGCTCGATTTGGCAAACATAGCCAACCTGATGCAACAAAATCATGATTGAATTCAAATAAGAAATAATCTCTTGATTCAAACTTATATTTGTTATTAAAGTTGAAACAAGGAATTAAATTGAAGCAGGAGCCGCTAGCTATGGTCAAATCCTGGTCGAATAATATGTTTTTAATCTCAGCTTGGAAAATATCAGCATTCTAAAAGGAGAGGTTACCTTTACCTTGACTGGTTCTAAACGTGGTAGTTTCGTCCTTCTGATAACACACGGTCCGGGTAGGTCGTCAAATTGTTTCTGTTCAGTTGAATAGCAGGCGACCAGAAAAGCGGTAAACGTCGTTAGAATAATACCATGGCTCTTTGAATCCATTATGAAAATGCTGTGGTTTTAAAAATGCATTTTGCGATCACTCACTGTTATCAGGAAAGGAAAAAGGAAATAAGAAAAAGCGCCGCGAAAGTTCATTCAAAGATTAACAATCTATGGACGCACGTGCTCGTTCATAGTTACGTAGCAGGTACCAGCCTTTAACGACAACAAGTAAATGGTTGTGGTTTTTGTTTTCATTTTTGTTTTATTCCACCTCGAACATCCTGTTATGTGCATCAAACAGATGTTTCATGATTCTGGAATTCGCCTGCATCGATGAGCTACAGCTAGTCAAAAGAAACTAAGCTTTCCCTTGGTCTTAATCTTTACTGCCATTTGAAATCCACGGGACGAGAATTCTAGAACTTAGAAAAGGAAGATTTTACATTTATTTCCACTTTTTCTACGCAATTCGAACAACACCAATTTTAAAAATTGCTACAGCAATAAAACTTTGCCTAACTTTATCAAGTTTGTCTAGTCTTTTGTGATGTATCCCACCGTCCTCCGTAGTAGGTTAAGCAAGATTGTGGCGAGATGTTCATCCTCGGTATCCTGGTCATGGCTGATTCAGTAAATGTTGCATGTAAAAACTCGCTTATGTTATCAGGAAAATATGTATTTAGTACAAAACAAAGCAGAGAGAATATGACAAATTTGAAAAATAATCAACTGAAAGTAGGGAGGGGGGTGAGGGTTGGTAATACAATCGATCAAACTGAGGAGGATTAAATTGTTATTCTTTGTTTCCACATGACGTCGACCCCGTATGAGGCTCCCCTGACTTTTTATATTTATCTCCTGTAAGACCTCCAAAATATATATTTTCCTAGCAATTGCTGTTTTCCACCTTGACGAGTGTGAACTGATTCCTTTACAAAGTTGAAGAATTGCAGTTTTTTTCTTTTCTGCGAATCTGTTAATTTTATACGAATATCGAGCTCAAACTTTGCAAAATGTTGATATCATGTTAAGAATAAACCCATGGCTGTGATTTTGTTAAGAGCGTTTTCGGCGTGTACTTTCGTTTGGCAACAAAATATAATAACATCACGCGATTTTAAATTAACTTTATTTTATCACTGGAAAGAGCGCTAACGTCTTTCTTTTTTTATTCTAACAAAACTAACGTCTTTTAACAAACATATAAATCTAATATATATACAGATATATCCCGTTATCTTGTTGATATTGATTAATATTTATTAATTTTCTATAACATTTCAAATTGTTAAGTTCTTTTACAATGTAAAAGTAGTTTCGACGATGGCGTAACAATGAAATGCAGCATTGAGGATTAAGGATTCACAATTAACTGGCGCTCAAGACAAACTACACTGAACATGTACGAGAACTACAACCGTGATTGTAAAAGTAATGTGCTTTTTGGGGTTCAGCAAGGAATTAATACGGGGTCAGTGAGGGGAGGTGAATCAGAAAGTATATGCGCCCAGACCGTTTACAAATTATCAACATTTTTGTCAGAATTCATTCAGAAGCCCTACTAACATGACCTGGTATTTCTTCAAAACCACGGTTTAACTAATTTTGGATTTTCGTCGGGTGTTACTAGCCCTTGTTCACTTCTTCTTTCTATGTTTATTGCCAATTTTCAATTTTTGTTTATTGGAGAGTAATTTTATAAATTTTGAATCCGAACTTCACATCTTTTGGAGTTTAAATCCCTCTGCACCTTCTCACTCGCCTAACCCCACCCCTTTCCCATAATCGCTTCCAGAAAACGAGACCAGCAAAACAGCGTGGTCCCGAGGGGGTTAATTTCTTGTTTCACTACTGAAGTAAAAGTACACGAACATAATCTAAAACTATTGTTGAGTAGGAACTAATAAATCGGCTGATATAAGCTGATTGAGTAATTTGTCATATCGCCATGAGCAGACCTGCAAATAAGATAAAAAGAAAATAAATGCAAGGTAAAAAGGAAACTCTGCTACACAATCATGCCGGTCTGTGCTTTTTTTTTTATGCAGCTATTATTTATACTACGCCTGAAAGATCTAGTCCTTAGGTAGACTCCAGTGAACTTCTGATAAAGTGCTTGACTGTATGTATATTGCTGTTTTAGCGAAACAGCCCTAAAGAAATTATCAAAAATTCTAATATGCTGTTAAAGTCATGTTCAAAATTCTTATGGGCTAAATTCTTCCGTTAACTTAGTCTTTTCAAGTTTCTTGCAGTAGATATCAAATTTTCCGTTCATTATTTCAGCAGTCTGCATACGAGCCAGGTGGCTCATCAGGCCGGAATTTATCCCGGTTTCTGTAGCATGAAGTGACTAGAAATATTTCTGCTCCCCCTTTGATGAGACGGCTAGTCCATCGAAAGGTTACCCCCAGCATTAAGTTAGCCGGTATTCTTTTATACACCTGGGTAGAGAGAGGCACTGTGAGAGTAAACTGTCTTGCCCAAAAACACAACGCAATGTCCCCTGCCAGGGCTCGAGCCCGGACCGGTCGATCCGAAGACGAGCGCACTAACCATGAGGCCACCGCGCCTATCACAAGCATCATAAAGGTTGCATATTATTTCCCCATGGGCAAATGTTCCAACCTATATCATCAATACAGATTGTTTTTCTTACCAAAGTAGTTAGGTTCCTGATCCCTCATTCCGTGGCGTGATCCTGGGATAAGGACATACAATACTGGCTTTGAACACCATCAGGAAAATACTTGTCCCAGTCATCTGGCAATACCGGTTCAACCAAATCACGCAAGTCTACCAGCTGTGCGATGTACTGCGAACACATATACAAGAAGTCAGTGAGTGTAGAATTTCCTGAAAAAAGTACAACTGCTTTCTCTTTTCTTGTACATTTTTTATCAAGCCAGCAACGCGCTAAAAGAAAGATTGTAAGCTTATATACGGGACAAGTGCAAAATATTTTTTCTCATTGCGGGTCGGGTGTGATAAGAGTTTATTCCAGTCCAATTGTTCACGATGCTCTATGCCATTAAACATATGGTGGAGTTTACCTCATTAAACATAGCCCCATTGAATCCTTCTTGCAAAAGACAGCTAGGCCGCATGTTTCTGTGTAAATCTATGAGAGTAACTCATAATCAGTTTGTTTTGCACATAGACTTATCAATGTATTTACACAGAGAGTATTATATCATCTAAGACTGCAAATGGAAGACAGGTGGGATTTATCTTGGAAAATATATTTGGAATTTTAGTGAAGTAGTTAAACATGGAAATTTCACCAAGGAAGAAAAATGTAATTTTATTGCATCTCGAGCTCGGGGATATTAGAAACCATATTGGTATGTAGTTTGTGCCTGTTCTACCTACAAATGTCTCATTGATAAAGACGAAATGTTGATTAGTCCCGAGCATGGGACATCGAAAGAATCTGAGTCCCCGACAAGATGTCGAACCCTTGACCTCCCAGATATTGGTTGGACGCTCTATTGACTGAGCTACCAGGGATTCTTGGTCAGAGTTAGGCCATTTTACGAGGTCCATATGTGACATTCTTCAGTTTGAAACAAGAAAGGGCCTTCACCTCGCATTCATCTTACGTCACTTTAATTACCGTTCAGAGACATGGCATTTCTGTAGCAAAAGCGCCACTGCTAAGCTAGAAAAAGCCAACGACCGTGCCCTCCGTTTCGTTTTCAATGAAAAGGGAACGCCATCTTGCCAACTACTTAACAAAATTGGCTTATCGTCACTTCAAAATCAAGGTCTAGCAAAAAATAGTCTGTACTGTTTTTAAAGTCGTTTTTAATGATCAAGCTCCAACATCCATCAAAAAACTGATAGACCTCAGAAAAAATAAATATGATCTGACGGGAATGATGACGTCTTCAAACTGCCTCGGGCCAATACCACTAGCTATGGCCTGAAATCGTGGAGGTTTACAGCGCCAAAACTTTGGAACTCTCTGCCGGACGCTCAAAGAACTATTAAAACTTACAAGGCTTTTAAAATAGTATTAAAAAAAAAAACTAGATTTGACAGGACTTACATAGTGCAATGTATGTAGTTAATTACTCTGTCGATTTATTAATTAATTTTACGTTTGTGCATATGTAAAGGAAGTTTTAACTGTTTTTTTTTTCAATATTTTAGCTTATTTTAGCTAATTTTTCTAATTCCATATTCATTTTACTTTAATATTTCTCTCCTAGTGATATACCTGTAAACTAGCTTGTGAACTATTGTAGTGCACCACCATAGCTAAGTGTATAGTCACATTAAGCCAGTATTGTATTGTATTGTACTGTGTGGTATTGTATTGTGTTGTGTTGTGTTGTGTTGTGTTGTGTTGTGTTGTGTTGTGTTGTGTTGTGTTGTGTTGTGTTGTGTTGTGTTGTGTTGTGTTGTGTTGTGTTGTGTTGTGTTGTGTTGTGTTG
>Ga0126338_10000474_pt1 | contig 21726 bp, 3 predicted proteins | sample OrbCmetagenome_2_FD_92529 | JGI IMG/M metagenome (GOLD analysis project Ga0126338, IMG submission 92529) | Coral microbial communities from Petempiche,Puerto Morelos, Mexico - Orbicella C C metagenome | ecosystem: Host-associated > Invertebrates > Cnidaria > Coral | place: Petempiche,Puerto... | reverse complement strand
TTGGTGGAGGTGTCGGGCTGTGTAGCCGACATAATCTGCATCGCACAGATCACATGAAAATAAATAAACCACGCATTGTTGATTTACGATCGGAGGCTTGATTTCTTTGGGCTTGAGATCTTGCTCCAGTTTCTTGCTAATAAATACTGGTTGTAGGGTAGTGCCAATCTTGTGGTTGAGATCGCGCATTTGCCTTCTAACCGCGTTAGCTAATGTTTGGTCCTTGAAGGGAAGACTAACTCGCAAGACACGGCAAGAAAAAAATTTAAGACATTAACTAACAGGAATTCATCGATTCATACTTCAAGCCTGGGACAGAAAGACTTCAGGAATCAGGGTCTATCTCCTGTGCCTTTATCTTAAGGCCTTGTGATGCCTTGTGAATATTGATTTACATTTGCATGACAGCCACCAGTAACAAGCAGCGATCGGTTGCACAGAAGCAACAACAAGTCGCTTGACAACCATCGTACTTCGAAAAAGATCTAGAAAATTCCTGCACATCCCACGGCTAATTTTTTACAAATGCGGAAGCTATCTGGTTATTGATGTTCAATGTAATCAAAATTCATCAAATATATTTTCCACCTCTGTTTTTTTTTTCTAAAATACTCTTTACTCTTCAGACAACAGGTTGTGTTGAATCGCGTTTGCGTATGTAAATTAAAAATTGTGGTCTTTGTGGTTGTCAAGAATTTGGCTATCCGTAAACTGCATACAGTAATACTCTTTGCAGTTACATCTGTGGATTGAAAAATTTTAACTGCCAGAAAATTCCTTAACATTGCTTTGTTCCACTGCAGTCAGGAATGTTCCAGGGGATTGTCAGAAGGACAACGATATTATGGGATTCAAGATGCTTGCCAAAAAAGGTGTTTGCTCATCTGGTGGTTGCTTTCATTGCTTGTTACTTAGCATTTATGAGTGACACGCTTTGGATATAGTCCCATGACTGGAATTATTACGGCACGTTGAGGATTATTTCACGGATTACTGGAACAAAAAACAAATTCTCCTACAAAAGAAATAATTTATGTGGAATTCTTTTCAAACGCCTGGCACAGTATCAATACAGCATAAAGGGAATGTCTTGGCTTAACGCAAGCGAGGAACTATGCCAAACTACACTCGAATTTTCCGGAATAAAGAAACGTTCTTAAACATTTTCAAGACAGAATCGTCGTCGCACATTCAGTGTCAGTACTCAGGAACATTTACCGGTGAGATATCAAACTATCAAGCACTTTCACCTTTTTGCTTTAGTTGATTTCAGAGGCGGGGGATAAACAATTGCGGCTTGCAAGCCGCGCAGGTTGATGTAAACAATCGTTCATAGCTTTACGTGTTGTTTTAGTTGGCCTGGGATTGATCAAGATTTCTGGATGGATGAACAGCAAACTGAGGAAGGATTCACGGAGCAGGAGGACGAAACTTCTAATTTAAGTGGAACAGAAAACAACGAAACAGCAGCTAACGATGAAGATGACACTTCTGTGGGAGAGAATATTGAAGAACCCCTGTTGAGAGGAGACGAAGATGAATTCATATCACACGGGGAGGACGATGCCTGTGAAAAAACAGAATTAAATGCTTCTTCTACTGGTCAGGAGTCTGAAAAATTGAACGAAGCTGAGAATGAGGAAGAAGAGGGCGCAACAGAACTGTTAACGGAGGGAATGTCCAGTAGTGCCGATCACGAGACAACAATAAGTCTGGGAGATAATACGACCAAGTTAGACGATGATGATGTTGATTTACTCAGAGACTCTGACTCAAACGACACGTTAACTGTGGACAAAGAAGGAGAAAACAGAGATGACAGCCAAGAAGCAGGCGGATTATCCATGGAAGAAATGTCTATCGACACTAACAAAGAGTTCGACGAGTTTGATACTAAGCTCGCGCAGCCTGTAGAGAAGAAATTGCCCTTTGTTTCTGAGACAGATTCAAACGAATTCCTCTCACAGAATGAGAGAGAGTATGAGACTGATCAAAATGATGAGGGAAGACAATACGAACATGAAGATGACACGGTGATGGACGGCGACGAATTGTCGCAAAAATCTGAAACCTCGACATTAATAGACGACAACAATGTTGACTTAACAGATTCCTTGCTCTACACCGAAACAAACGAGGGAGACGAGGATGATGAACAAATGGACCTGACCGGTACGCTAACCGAGGAAATCGTACCTGATAACACTGACGGATATTTACAAGCATGCGATAACGAATTCGATGGGATCTCCGAAGTACAGAATACTGAAAGGGAAAGTCTTCTTCCACACACTGAAAGAAGGGACGATGACGAGGACACAGAGAAGGAGGACAATCCGGACAGGAATGAGGAAGGCCGGGAAAGTGGCTTTCTTGAGGAGCAGGAAACCTACAACGATAAGGACAGAGTGTTACCACAAGACGAAGATGACAGTGACAAACACAGAGATCCAGAAGACACATCGCAAATAGAAAATCCCTCTTTATATCCTCATACAGACAGAGAAGTCATAGAGCAAGATGATGAATTACAAGGAGGTTCCTCAGGGGAACAGGTCGAAAGCAGATCTCAACCGGAAGATGATTTCTCAGCAGGACTTGCCGACGGCGGTATTTCAGGCGGTTTCTATGGTGACGATGACTTGTCCTCGATATTTTCCGATGACGGTCGAGACATATCTAACATCCTTCAAGAAAACAGTATTCTAAAAGAGGCCATGATGCAGCTAAGAAAGGATAACCCAGAAGGGTTTACTGACACCGTAAGCGAAACGTCAGACGAGGCTGACGATTTCTACATGTACCCGTATGGTGGAGACAGCAAGATGCAGACACGCAAATGGATGGCAGACAAAGATTTAAGCGACGCAAGGTTAAACGAGATTTTGCGAGAGAAGAGGGACTCCCAAGCGAAAATGCGACAGCTAGAGAGGGAAAAGGCCATGGTCGAGCGTAAATACAGACAGGACAAAATGGAAAGGGATTTCCTAGAGGAAAGATTCACATTAAAATCATCTAAACTGGAAGAGGAGATACGCAATTTAAAACAGGAAAATCAACGCCTTAAACGAGGAGGTCCACAAGGGAAAGGAACAATACCTAGCGCTGGAAATAAGCATGTTGGCATGACAAAAGAACTCCCTGGAAAAGCATTGACTAGCGAGAACGGGGACAGTGGCTTTCCAGCACGAAATGGCTTCGCAATAGACATTGCCATTTTGGCAAAGGAAAACGAGAAATTAAGCGAAATAATTGACCACCTGCAAGACACTCCCAGGAATGATCCATTAGACGACTTTGTTGACAATTTGGACAAATACGTACCCAAGGATGAATACATTAAGCTTGAAAATGAAAAACTCAAACTGGAAACAGCATTACGGGAAAGGGAAAGAAATTTAAAGGAACAGGAGAGAGAGATGGAAGAGACGAAGTTTGACCTGGAAGAAGAAATAGAAATTCTAAAGGAGAACCTGAAAAAGGCTGAAAATAAAAACAAAGAGAAAACGAAACTCTTGAGCCAAAATGACATAAAAATGATAGATATCAAGACAAAATTAACAGAAAAGGTGAGCAAGCTTGAAAGTAAACTAGAGCTAGAGGTTTCGAAGAAAGTAAAACTTGAATCTGTCATTGTCAATTTGGTGAAATGCAATGGTGGCTTTGAAAAAGAAATCCAAGATATGAACAATCGAGTTCAAAAGCTTCAAGAACAAGAACGGGAGATGGAGGCAAAGAATCGTCGGGAACTGGCGGAGTTGCAGGAACGTTTGCGAAAGGAAACTGAAGAAAAGAGTAAGCTCGCACGAAATGTCGAAGCACTTCTACAAGACCTAATGCAGCTGAAAAACAAAATGCTCGAAGACACAGAAAAGCACACCAAAGAACAAGAAGAGCTACGAGCCTCGTTTGAAACTGAGAAAAGAAAGATGATGGCCGCACAGGAGTACGATAACCGCCGACTTAAGTCTGAATTAGATGACGAAAAGAAAAGGAACCAGCAGCTTATAAGGAGAATGGCGGAGATTCCGGGGGAGACAATCGTTTCAGTAATGGAAAACACGACGGAAGCCGGTTTGTTTGAAAGCCCCGTAAATGACATCGAGGCTGCTCTTCTCGAGAGGACGCTTCAAGAAGAGGAATACAAAGAACCAGAGAAGGATAACATGGGTATGGACTTGAATGACGAACAAACTAGAAGTGAAGGCCAGTTGTGGAATGTCCCAAAAGCCACTGAAGACAACAGTGGTGACATCAACAAACTACAGAGAAAACTTGCGGAGGTGACAAAATACAATGGCATCATGCAGCGCAGGAATAAAGAAATAGAAGAAGAGAACATCAATTTGAAGGAAAAGGTAGAGCGAATAGGACGAGATGTGAGCAAGATGAGAGAACTGGAGGGCAAAAACGAAGAGCTGCAGGAAGAAATTGCAAGAAATGTAAAGAAACGAACCGAGATGCAGAATAAACAGGAAAATATGATGGGAGAAATCGAGGACATCACCAAAAAGCTCAGCAAGGTGGAGGGAAACAATAATGACCTTAGTGACGAGGTGGACCGCCTGACAAAGAAGATCAAAGCCATGGAACAAGAATTCACTGAGGAAAAATCAAAACTTACATCCTCGTTGGAACAAGAAAAGACAAACGCAATCGAAGAAACTGAGAGACGATTAGAAGAACAAAAAGCAAAGAGTAAAAAACTGGACAACGAAATAGATGATCTGCAATCTGATATTAAGACTCTCAAAGACGCAAAGCGGGCCGCAGAAGAGAAGTATGTCAATGACACGAGAGAACTCGTCGAGAGGCACAATTCCGAGTTAGCAAGCGAACGAGAAAGGTATCGCCAACTGCAAGATGAATTAAACAACAACGCTGGAGCTGTGCGACGAGTGACTGAAGAATGGGAACAGATGCTACGAAATGCTGTTTCAAGATACGAGGAAGATCTGCAGAAAAATGAAGACGAGCGAAGAAAAATGGCGGACGAGTTTCAGCGTCAAAAGGAGGATATGAGGGCCAGATTTGACAAAGAAAAGGCAAAGTTGGAAACGCGTGTTCAAGAGATCGACAAAATAGCACGATCACCGTTCGAAAACGAAATAATGAAGGAAAACGCGGCAGTTAGTTACCAAGATCAACAGAGTGACTTGCTATTCGAAGACACACCTACACCCAGAACAAGTTTTAGCGAAGAGGGCCATAATATTAGTAATGATATCGCAGAGAATCAAGAGAAGATAAATACTCTTGCATCGCAAAAGCGCAAGGTTGAGCAGAAACTTGCTCAAATGCAGAAAACGCACGATAAAGAAAAGAATGATTTGTGTAACGAATACAAAAAAGAAAAAGAAAAACTCGAAGAAACACTGACTGAAGATTACAAACGAAGACTGGACGAAAGCAAGAAATACTACGAGGGCCTTGTTGAAGACCTAAGAAGGAAACACGAAAAAGAGGAGGAAGAGTTGGCAGACAGATTCAAGAGAGAAAAGCGAGAACTTGAAGACAAAATGAAAGACGATTTTTCGAGTAATTTGTCTTCAAGGAGTGCAGGTCTCGAAAACAAGATTCAAGATCTTGTTTCCCAAAAGGTCCAGGAGCAGAAGGACATAACAAAGAAAACCGAAGAGAAATGTAACACAGTTCTTTTACAAATGAAAAACAGGATGAGAGAAGTGCAGAGCGAACGGAACGAGATGAAAAGAAAGTTCGAGAAAGAAAAGAAGGCCTTAGAAGCGACAATACAGGCTTTGACCAAAGAACTGGAGAAAGTAAAACAAGAGAAAAAAGATCTCAAAAAGAAACAGAAGAAAGATAAAGCAGAAATGGAGGAAGCGTTTGAAAACGAGAAGAAAGAGATGAAGCAGATGTGGGAGAAGTGCAAACTCGACACAATCAACCAAATTGAAGAAGAATGGACAGAAAAGATGAAAAGCGAAAACGCAAAGTCTGAAATTCTAAAAGAAGAACTACAAGAAAATTTCGAAGCAAGGATAAAGCAAATGAAGCTCAAGTTCAAAGCGGAAAAAGCAGATTTGGAGCGCCGATTAGCCGATGCTATCTCCGAATCTAATGCTCTCGAAGTAGCCAAAAAGGAAGTAGAAGCCTCCTTAGAAGAAGATTATAGACGAAAACTGCAAAAGGAGAAGGAAAACATCGAAAGCACACTACAGGGCCTGCGACAGGAGATAGAAAGGCTGCAAGAGCACCGAAAACAACTTCAGAATCAAATGTCCAACAGAGAAAGTCGTGCAAACGCCAATGCTCTACCATCGTTGGAAACTAACTCAAAAGTGTTGGCAAAGTTGGACAATGAATACCAGGAGCATATGAAGAGAGAGAAAGACCATCATGAGAGCAGAATGAAGGAAATGGAAGAAGAAATCAATAGGCTTCACGATGATCTTTCCCAGATGAAGGTGAAAGCTCGTCAAGAAAAAAGCCGAGTTAAGGCGGAATTTGAAAAGGAAAGAGAGGAAATCGAAGAGCAATTCGACAAGGAGCGGAACGAATGGCGAACGAGGATGAACTTTATAACTATGATGCAGCCAAGAGAGATACAAAGAGTAAGTTTAACTTTATCTTTGCAAAGCTTGTCGACAGAAAACTACCATAATACCGCACGTCTCTAGGCCTTCAAAACTGCAAGTCAAAGAAATTCCTCTTTTATAATAGCTTGGAAGTAAACAAATGGTTTACACTTTTAATCTCAAATGTGATCAAAATCTAACTCACCCTCATAATATCAATAAGTTGGCACAGCGCAGAGAAGCGAAGCGAAGCGAAACGTCAATTTCCGATAGAGAACTATTGATTTGATACACCACCAAATTATGAGGGCCTCCCAGGGGTTTTTGGGGAAAAAGGGAACATGATCATTTATTTCAAGGAAACAAGGGATAATTTTGGGTTTAATTTCATGGAATAAGGGATATCTCTGCTATTAGAGGGAACTTTGAGAAAAAAATTTAGGGAACAGTGGAATTTATTAATAGGGAACAAGGGAGAAAAAGTGAAATTTTCAAGGGAACAAGGGAACATGCTACCCCCCTTGGGAAGCCCTCAACTCTTTCAAAGGAGTTACGCGTCAAGCTCAAGAAGCACGTAGCTAAAAAATCTAACAGAGGAGCAATCTTAAGAGAAGGCAAACATTTTGTTTCATTTTTCCAGTAAATAACAAAACAATTATAACAATAAAAACGCCGTGTGCAACAGTTTAAAACACATTTTCTTTGCAATGATCAAAGGTATCTGTTGCCTTATATTTGTCAAACCAAATTTGGCACCCTAAGAACATAAAAATGCTAAGTTTAGCAATAAGAATTATTTCACGTTTGCTTCTGATCATTTTTCAGAGGTCAGCTCATTTTGATAGACGTTCGCGTGACCTGAGGGAAAGAGGCTATCACCACAGTGAGAGAGTCACTCCTAGAATGCATAGCAGTGGGGAAATATCAGGCCCGCAACGTTTTGACGTGTTATCATCGACTGTGGAACTATAGAACCACACTAGTGATAAACTGCCGAGTACTCGAGACCGTTATATAATAACTAATGCAAGTAGGAAGAACATGAGAGTAAAGGACTTGATCAAATCAGGAAACACGCAATGGTACAGTCGAACATCATTCTTCAAGAGACGTCTATGTAACATGATGTCTATGAATGATATCACTGAACTAGGATTGGGTACTGTAGGGACCATGCCTGAATAAGAATGGTACTACCATTTTGTTTTTAATACGGGTAAATGACTGAAGTGAAGTAAAGGTTGTTAGATTTATTCCTATCACTATTATTGATTTCGACAGGTGTGTCGTGGATCATAGACAACTGCATGCAAACGGCTGATGAAAGCATTTTAGTAAGTAGTGAACATTAAGTGGGGAAAGACTTCATTAGACTAAGACGTAGTTTAGCTACGCCACTGGGTGTGGATTAGCCACTGGGATTACGTGGCCAACGATCTAACGATATTAGTTTAAAGCTAAGACATGAGGGTATTCAATTTTTTTGAGACTAGTCAAGAAAGCACGAGATCTTTAAAAGAGCAGTTTTCAAATGAACGTGACAAACGATAAAGCTTTTTAACCTCAAAGCTCGAGGGATGTCACAATTGGCTTTGCACGCGCTTGGTTGAGAAGCCAACCGCTTAACTTTTGCCCTAATTACCCAGAATATGCTGCACGAGGTTTACGAACAATTCACGTGAGTAGTAAACCATTTTACAATTTTACAAATTTAAGAAGTCATTTAACGCAGAGTTGCCATCCTATTCGTTTCAGAACAGGTCTGAGTACGATACGTTGATATGACAAGTCTTAGTTTCAAATTCAGTTTGAAGCAAATTGTGAGAACGTTTTAACCAGTATAGATACATAAGAGTAATTCCTTATTACATAAAAATTGTTGTCACGAAATAAAACCACTTTTTGTTCACGGAAGAGCTTGGGAAATTGTAAAGGCAACTATTAATATTACGTTAAACGTCATTGGAAAACTGTGTTTAGCGTAGAGCACGCGTTAAAAGAAGTAAGTAATCTGATAATTGGGTAGCTATAATCAAATCTCCAGAGATGTACAAATAATGATGTTTGTGAACGAGGCTGTATTTAAACTACTTTACACGATATTCGTATGACGTTTCTTTCTCAATAGGCACGATCCTTTTGGGATTAAATGTTATTAACTAGTTATGTTTGGTGAATCATAGAATAGTATATCGTTTGGAAAAGGGCGACTTCATACAATGTATATTACTATTAGCTAGGAGGAATAAAATAATGTTTGCTGCACTGTTGTTCTCTTTTTGTGCCATGGTTGCAAGCCTGAAGTGTTTAAATTAGTCATCTCTTTTCTCCAGTATCAGAGCTTATCGCCTAGACTCTTACTCTAAACTCAAATTTTAACACTTCTTTTTTTATCACCATACAATCTTTGTACGTGTAATGTTACCTTTGAGAAGTTGGATGTACATCAAAACGTCATCTAGTTCAATTTCTTTATTCTCTTCACTAAGAATGTAAGGAGAAGGAGGCGATTGGCCACCACTGTGAAATAAAAAATTGATCAATTACATAAACTAATCATTATGAAGAAGAGCACTTTATTAAACCATCACAAAAGAACGTTCACTCTAAGTGGTTACGCTGAGCCATTTACATGGTCGATACAGAAACACAAGACGCTTTGTAGGGAAACTCCCCAGGATAACAACTATTTTACAACGCCACCGAGAACAGAAATATAATAATCACTCAGGGACTTATAAATTTAAAGATATCACAAAGTAATATGTAACTAAGGGAGGCAAAAATGATAAAACATTTTTTCTGTTTGTTCGGATCTTACCAGTAATTTGGAAAACAAGCCGTTCGGATTCAATTTAAAATTTTTTGCATGCGTGTTTGAAAGATCGTGTATAAACTTGTGATAGCTTTGAATTAAGTACTGGCATTAACTGTGAAGTGAAGTTAGGGAGAACACGAAAAAAAGAAGGTGAACACGAGGTTCCTACAAGATCTTAGAAACTAGTATATGTATCAAAAGCATAATAAGAGAAGAAGGTAATAAGAAATACTAGAAAGTCAAAACAGAATTAAAGATGCACACTATTTTCCCGGATTATTTGTTGGCACACGACCGACACCATCAGGGAAACAACAGGTCAAGAAATAACGTTCTGATTGTCACTTTTTCTGGTATTTTCAACTATGGGTTTCCGTTTGGATCTCATAACTGGGCATAAACTTTTAAGCTTTTACTTTCACGACGGATTAGTTTTTGCGAGACCTTGGAGTGGATTCCAAGATTACATCTATGATAATTTATGTCCAGAAAAACGCACTAAACATTTTCAGCTGCTTTCGAACCAAGAATAATGCAAGTTTTGGGCACTTAATTTAGTCATTGTAACATGTAAGATCTATACGGGTAAGTTTGTGAGGTCTTTTCCAGCATATCAATAATATTTTCGGGGACATATGATTCCCTGCGAAATATCAACAGTTTAGTACTGCTAGTTGTACAGGAAAATTGAAACCTTGAAATGTCAGGATTGCCTCCAACAGTAAGTTGCATTTTTGGATGTCTTCCAAGGCCATTTATCCCTTAACAATCATGAATTCGATCCAAAACTGTTTTGCTCGATGAAGCTGAACAAAAATATTCACGAACTACGTCGGGTTTTCAACAAGCCAATAAGATTTGTCTGCTACTTGCCACCTGCCAATGAACAGATATCGAGTCAATAAAGGAAAATATCGCATATAAAATATCTAAAGCATATGTACTTAAATATTGTCTTTGCAAATTGGTCTCAGCTTTCAAGTCGACCAAGAAAGAAGCGCAGTTTACAGGAAAATCTTACGAAGCCTTCCTAAGGGGCAAGACGTCCAGGTGAGTCGGGAAAGAAAAGTTAAAATGGCGTCCTTGGAATTCCAAATGCCGTCGCTTTAGCGAATTGTAATTTTACAGGCGCATTGTTGAGTCGAATTAAGACGGCAGTGGGTCTAAGTTTACCCTCCAGATTACAAAGAATGCATGAGCTCAGTTCAGCTTAAAAAAACATTCAATAAGCTACATTATCGGTGTTTGGTATTTCTGTCGATCTAACCGTACGCAGAATGATAAGTGAAAGAGATTTATTCACATTGAGCTATTTTTTTGAAACAGTTGGGCTTCTGTGCGAAGGTATATTAGACAGACTGAGAACAAAAAAGAAAGTGTAAACGTTTTTACACACAACAATGAACCAGCACACCGAGGGAAGCCTACACTATCTGAGTATGTAAAACAACACCAAGTACTTTTAATTTTTCTCAAGTTTTTTCACTAATGACAGTTTCGAGGTGAGTAATATTTCGATAAAAGCGTTCTGGTCCACTCTATTACAATTTTATTTTCTCGATAAAGGGATAAATTTCCGGGCTTGAAAATCTTGACACCTTCAAGTTTTGTTTGGAATAGCATGCTGGCCGCTAAACCATCAACAGACGCTGTGGTCACCGGCGACGCCAATGCATAAGGCATTTCTGTTGAACACTAAACTGCCCAGACACACCATTCACTGCCAGTTGTGACACATAGTGCATGCTCTGGGAAAATTACATTTTAAAGTTTTTTACATCCGTTTTAAGCTTTTACACCCTTTTTAAATGCTCATGAACACTGATCGCCAAAGGGGCAATATAATTATCAAGTTTGAATTGATATGTTTAAATTCAGCGATAGTACAAGAAAGCGCAAGGCGAGGAATTTCTTTCAATGTCACCCGTCAGCAAGTTAGCTCGTCGACATACTTGAAGTACGGCATACACATTGAGGAATGTTGCTGACCAGGAAAGCAAAGTTGAGGGCTCAACAAATTCCCGACTCTGACCTGGCTTTTCAGTCAAACAAAAAGAATATGAGTAGATGTTACTCGACACAGTTACGTCCCTCACATCAGCAAATCGTTGTCCAGGAATATCAAGCTTAAGTTTATACAGTGTGGATAGAAGCTAACTGTGACGACACAATTTGCTAAAATTATACATTTGACATCAGATTTGGACCCGTTACACACTGATAGAAAACAAAAACTTCATCTGGTCTGATCCCTACTATTGGTCACTACTAAATTACTCTGAACCATCTCAAAAGATCTGGTGTAGAAAAAATCCCTTCATCAAAAAAGCTAATATTTAACAGACAAAATTCTTACTGAAAAAAGTATGATATGAGATTCTCAACGATGAGGTCGAAAAACGAATTTCATATCACAGAAGGCAACATAGAGAATGGTATGCCTGTAATAAGGAAAACGAAAACGATTGATTCATTAGCAAACTTGTAAACTTGTAATATGTAAAAAAAGGGCGCACTACACATCAAGCAAAATCAGTGCTTACCGAGAAAAGAGTTACTGCCTTTTGAACTGCTTTCGGATGGCGGACGAAACCTGACTATCTCTTTGAATCTCACTGTTTCCAATTTCATTGCAAATTTATTCTAAGAAACAAGCAGTTAATTCAAACAGTTTTGTTGCGTCGCCGAGGGATCAACATTTCGAAGCGTCAAGCGAAGGTAATGATAGTAGGTCAAGTAAGAAATCAAAGAACAAACTAAACCTCAAAACAATCTCACCTTTTATGGGTGCTTAAAACGCCATCGCGGTTGTCTAGCAGTCCTCGTCATAGACCGTACAATCACAACTGGCTAGATCTGGAGAGGCGATGTTCAACACGCGATATTGTTTGTAACTGTCCAATATACAAAATTAATATTTTATTTCGATGGAAAAACAAACCCAGTAGGCTCTCCAAAGGTGCATGACAAAAATTTTCAAGGCTTAATGAAACGCCGTATATCTAAATTGACAATTAAAAATCTCAATTTTGCTCTCGTTTTATTATATTAAATTTGCGTGGGCTACAGATCTCTGCACGTTTCGCGTCTCTAACAAAAATGGAACTTGGAAGACAATTTCCTTATTATGGTCATAAACCATAACCAAAGGAAAATACCATCTGCACAATACCACACTGGTATCTCTATTGTAGACTGACGCGCCGAGTTATTCTGGCCTTTTGTCGCTGCTCACTTACCTTATAGCACGCGTTCTCATTAAATGTTTAATTTTCATCAAATTTGGAATAAAGTAGTGATAATTAAATATTCAAATTTCATGGAAACGATGCGATTTCCGCACAAGGAGAAGGCTAGTATAGCCGTCTGAAATTCGTTCCAGTTAAATAAGTGGTATTTAAAATAAACGAGGTAATTTTTTGAATTTCTGCTATTTTTTACTTTTTTTGTAAAAATGTGATAAACCTGAACTAAGCAAAACTTAATAAAAGATATGAAATTAAGGGGACAATAATTTGTGAATTAGACATGTCAAAACAGCGCCGTACATGAATAACTGTCGTATTCAGAAATATGGCATGTTGTTATTAACTCGCCAGTGATGTTTACAACTTCAAACTCTTAAAATCTGTAAAGAAAGAACATAGATAAGCATAAACGAGGCAAATGTTTTTCATTTTGGCTCAGCGTGAAACTAGTTACTTTAATGCAGATTATTTCGTTTCCACAGTAACCGCACAGCCTCTTAGTAACGATACGCAAACGACAAAAACGTGAAGAAAATTTCCATAGCGCTTGAGTAGTGCCAGTTCTTGAGATGTGTGGCAAGGTCCACAAACACGTCCAATAAACAATATCATGCCCCCAAATATGGTAATTCGGAGTTTAAACAGCTGACTTAATTGATCATATCGCTCCAGATCTAAATCCGTGCGCAGAATACGAAACATTTAACACAGTGGTATACATGTAGTATCAATGCGACCGAATATTAGACGTTTATTTTTTGTATATATTTATAGATGCTGTGTGGTAAAAGACAAGTAGAATGGAAAATTCAAGTTTCACTGTAGAAAACGTGGAGACTCAGCTAAACACGCAGGTCGAGGGCCAAGAAAATCACTCGGAGGAAAATTATCGACAGGAAATAGAGGACATTGTGAGAGGATTTATCATTGAGAAAGATATCTTGGCTCAGACGCACGAGGAGGAAATAAATCGCATGAAAAGACGATTTGATTTGGAAAGAAAACAGCTACTAAAGCAACTCGAAATGGACAAGGAGCAAATGATCGAAGCTTCAAGAATAACCGACACTGTAGCGAACACCGAAGTTAGTTTTGCCGTCTCGGATACATTTGCTTCCGATGCTGGTCGACTTCATTCATTTTCCGAGAGTTCTGCAGATGTTCAGCGGTCGAGTAGCTTCCAACGAAGGTCGAATGGCGATCATGATATCGATGAAGTGGATTCAAATTTGATACGCGAAATTGCCGAGGTTTATTTACGAATAAACAACGGCACGCTGACCGGTCAAATGCGCCCGGAATTGGACCTGGAGGATAAATATGAGAGAGAGAGGGAAGTGCTTGAAAGGTCATTCCAGTTGGAGAAACGCGAGCTAAAACGCAAGCTTGAGGAAGATTGCCATCACAGGCTGGAACAAGAAAGAATAAAATACGAGGGGAACATGGCCGAGATGAAGACGACGATTTCCGAGCTACAATGGCAGAAGAGAGAAGCGGAAAACCGACTGAGACATGAAAAGGAGAAGTGGGAGATGAATGTTGAAAGGGATAAAAATGACACAGAGAAAAGGCACTTGCAGTTACTCCACGACACAAGGCGAAAGTTAGAAGAAAAGCACAGCAACGAGCTTGAAAAACAAAGGGAACGATACGAAGAGAACATTTCAGACCTGCAGACGGATATTTCGAAGTTAACGCTGCAGTTGAAGGAGCTAAACGAGAATTTAAATCAAGAGAAAGAGATAATAATGACAAAGTTTGAGAGAGAGATTAAGGAGATGGAGCAGGCGTTCTTAGAGCAGAGAAATTCACTGAAAGCTAACTTCGAAGCAGAGTTCATGATGCGTATTGAAAATGAAACTTCGCTTCTTAAAACTGTCAACATAAAGCTAAAGGAGGACTTGGAAATCATGGAAAAGGAAAAGAAAGACGTGGAGAGAAGAGGCAAAGAAGAAAGAAGAAAGCTTGAAGAACGATTTGAAGAGGAGATATCGGAGATGGAGCGGAGGCAGTCGGAAGAGAAACGCGCGTTGAAACTGAAGCTTGAAGAGAGATATCAGCTTGGACTTGCAAGAGAAAAGGGAGGGCTAGAGGAAACGATTCAAGAGCTGAGCGAGGAAATGACGCTTCTAAAACAAGAAAACTCACAGATGGAAATCACATTTGCTGAGAGGAGGGAAGAACTTCTCAGGCAACTGGATATGGAGACAGAAGACATGAGAAGAAAGATTATCGGTGAAAGAGAAGAGATTCGAATTCGAGTAGAAAACGAGTTAGCACAAAAGTTCATGATTGAAAAGACGACCAAAGACGATGCCTTCCGACATCACGAAAGAGACGCGCTGATACTCAAGGGTAAATGCGACGACCTTGAACTGAAGATGTCGGTATTGACACAAGAGCGAGAGATGCTGATTAGAGAGCGAGCCAAGCTAGAGGAGAATTTAAGGAGCAAGGAGACGCGTTTGAAGGAGATGAACGACGGCAGGATTTCGTCAGGAGCAGGGCAAGATCTGAGCGCTAAATTGAAGGAAACAATCCGTGAAAAAGATAACGAACTTGCAACCGTCAAGTTTGAAAATCAACAACATGAGCTGAGTTTGTCGGCAATGAGGCGCGAAAAAAGCGACTTGGAGGACGAGATAGCGAGTTTGAAGCGACGGTTGTCCAACTCGACGGGACAGTTTGGCATGAAATTCGGAAGCAACGATAGTGAATTAGCATCCATGCAAGAAAATGTGAGAAGAAAGGACGGCGAGGTGAGCACCCTGCAGCGGGAAAAGCACGATCTTGAGAGTCGGCTGTCGTCAATACAACGCAAAAATGACGAGTTAGAGGATGAACTGGCAACACTGAGACGAAAAAAACTAGAAGTCGAGGATGAAATATCTGCCTTGAAACGAGACAAGTCTGATTCCGATAATCAAGTAGCATCGTTGAAAAGGGACAAAGCGGAACTTGAAGAACTTATTGCCAATTTAAAAAGAAAACAAAGTGATTTAGAAGATTCCATGGCCGTTATGAAAAGGGGAAAAGTTGAACTCGAACACGAGATTGCCATTCTCAAACGGCATAACTCGACAATGGAAATTGAGGTTCACAGGCAGTTCAACGATCAACACGAGAAATCCCGCAATGTCTATAACGAACACGAAGACGTCTCGCACGACAACGTGACTTCACGCGTCACGCACGAGAACATCGCTCCAAGCGCCACGAGAGAGGTTTATTACCAATCGCAGGACAGTTCTGTTTTCAATGAAGGAGTACGTGGCTCTGATCATAAAAGAGATGCCAAAGAATGGCAAAGAATGGTATCGGACTTGACAAGACAAAGAAATGACTTAGAGAGCGCTATTAGAAGATTAAGCGAAGAAAAATCAGACCTAGAGAAAGATTTAAGCGTACAGCTGGAATACCGTCGAAAGGTACTGAGTCAAGAGAAAGAGGGCGTGTTACAAGACAAACAAAATGACGAAGACAGGTGGGTTCTACAGAGAAAAAAAGATGACCTAGAGAGGAGAATAGCCTCTTTAAAGGAAGAGCAGGCTGACCTAGAGAGTGAGGTGTCCCAGTATCACAGAGAAGTGACAAGCTTGGAAGCGAGACTAAGCGAGTTAAACGATGAAAGCGCTAGTTTAGAACAGGAGATCAAGGCCTTGAAGTACGAAAAACTAAGTGTTGTAAAAACGATTGAAAATGTCACGAATGAAAAACGAGAGGTGGGTGGCAATAGAAAACTGCAGTCAGGCATTCCTCTACGAAAGGTTGATAAACCCCAGTTTGACAACAGTATGGCTAAGCAAATTGCTGATCTGCAACAAGAGAGGGACACACTAAACAAGCAACTCGTAGACCTTCAAACAGAAAACTCCACGAAGAATGTTCACTTCTCTAAAGAGTATACGCAGAATGACGAGAAGGAAATTTCGGAGCTGAAGACGATTCGTAAAGAACTCGAGAGGGCCATCACGATTCTCAGAAGGAACAAAACAGAAGTGGAAGCCGAGATCACGATCGTACAAGAAACTGCAAGACAAGAAGAAAGCGATCTCGACAAGCTACGAAAAGAGAGACTCGATCTTGAGCTGCAGATCACAGCATTGCAAAGTCAAAATACGAGACTGGAAGCTGAAGGGTCCGTGATGAAAGACGAGCGACACAGAGACGAGAACGAAGTCGATAGGCTTAGAAGAGAAAAGGCCGATTTAGAAAAAGATGTGTTTGGTTTGCAGAGCCAGCAGCGTATACTACAGACGGATACTTCCATGGGTGACGAGGCTTGGAGAAAGAAAACCAGCGCTACTATTGGCCTGGAGAAAAATGTCCAGGACATAATAAAACAACTGGAAACCTTAACAAGTCAAAAAGAAGTTTTACAGTCCGAGACAATGACAGTCCAAATGCTAAAAGATAGGGTTGAGACAGAAGTACAAGAGCTACGTCAAGAAAAGACCGAAATCGAGATCCAGCTGTCCAGGTTAAAGATGGAATATCAAGAACAAAGTCAAGGTCATATACTAGACACAGCAGCTGGGGAAGTTGACTGGCGATTTGAGACCAATGAAACATTACGTGTGCAGGTGAGCCAAGCTATATATAATACCCCGTTACTTATAGGAAATGTAACCTGTCTAACTCAGCTTTTAAGACTTAATAATTTGATTTCTCCCTCTTTTATATCGATAAACGAATCTTACATTGCAAAGTAAGAAGGCAAAACATTTGTATAGGCATCTGAATTTGGTTTCGAAGGACAGGTGTCTCAATAAGAAAACCGCTGCACTGGTTCAAGACTGGTAACAGAAACGAGACATTCTATGAAAACCACATCTAGTTACTTTGTAGTAAACTTTAACATTTTTCATTACAGAGTTTTGTTTACGCAAATATCAGGATCGATCATAAACCAAGACTGACTGACAGGAACGCTATCCTAACCTTTCGGACTCTCCCATGCAATAAAATGTCAAAATGGCCTGTCAAAATATGTAAAAGTATATACACATGTACTGAAATTGAAGAAAATTAAAGTAACCAAGGAGGTTAGTTGAGATTATGAAAGAAAAAAGAAAGAGAAAGAGTAGACATTTTAAAAGAAATGCCTTTCATGACAGGTCCCAAACTTCATTTACAGAAACAAACCAAATGCTATTACGTTTCCCGTCTATCATTTTTAGGAAGAACTGGATGAGCTACAAAGGCAGAAACAAGATCTACAGTCAGAGGTATTGAGGATTCAAACGCTAAAGAATAACGAAGAAGATGAACTACAAAAGCTTCGACAGAAGAAGTCAGAAATGGAAATCTACATTTACGATTTGCAAACTAAAATAGGGCGTCTTGAAATGAATGGACAGCCTACTGAACAAGAACCACACGAACTGAGAAATGCCACAGATGGCACATCTTTGACAGATGATCATGGCAAGTCAGAAGTTTCCAGACTTTCCAGCGACTTAAACAGAAGAGGAGAGATTGAAACTCTGCAAGATTACCGCTCCTCACAGTCACTTCTTCAAACCTCCCATTCTTTCTCCAGAAGCTATAATGTCACTTCTTACAACTCTGAAACATCAATCAGTAATTCCCACGTCCACACTCATTCCCCACAGCAGAGTGTTTCCTCCGAAACTCTCGCAACAAATCCGCTGAGGAGCTCGTCGTTTTACGATGACTGCCTTAAGGCGGACAATAACCTGATGTCCTTGAAAAGAGAGAGGGACGAAATCGAGAGTCAAATCTGCGACATGAAGAACCAACTAACAATCCTGCAGACGGAAGTGACGGGTCTGGAGAACAGGAAAACCATTCTGGAAACAACGCATCTGAACTATGCTACAGACAATTTGAGAGCAGGGTCGGTAAATGGACATGGGGTTAGCGTCGACACTGATCTTGATTACAATATCACTAGAGCCATCACAGGGGTAACCATTCAATTTTACTACCCTTGTTAAAAAATACTCAGTTAGAAAGGTAACTCTTAAATACTTTTCTCAGTTGGAGCACACTCTTTTTTCCAGCCAAGGCTGAATATTCTATTTTTCTGCCGATTTTAGGCTGAAAATATTCTTGTGAATATTCTTATATTATAGCGTATGCCATTTCTGTTTTCGAATGTTTTGGTGTCTGGATGGTGTTACAGGAATTTTGGCGCCAGCCTGCTGGCATTATTAAAGCCTGATATGACACACTAATGTTATTAGCATCGAACAAACAGCAAGCGCTGTTTTTGTTGTTTTTTGGCTAGTTTTGCCGTTTAGAGAAAAGAAGAATTTTATACGGTTTAGTTAAAAACATAATTGTATTGTGTTTTATGCAAATATTAAACACAAAATTATAGTCTTTTCAAAATCTCACCCTTGGGTTTATTCTTAAAATATTCTTAAAATTTCGCAAATTTCAGCCTCGATATTCTTATAAAATATATCCTTATAAGAGAAAACGAGTGTATTGAGCCTACAGTCGCTAAGCAACTCTAAATTGCTGATGTATCTCGATGACGTCACGGTTGCGTGAGTATTCGCGCGTAAATCACGTAACAACACTTGAAAAGTCCTGGAGTCACCCCACAAATCCAAACAGCACGCCGGCCAAAATTGATTGTTCCTTAATGAACAAGGAAGTGATGAGAAAGAATTACTGAACTGCTTTACAATAATAACTACTGCAGTTGGTTGCGAGGTAAATGACTAATGTTTTGGGAGTTTGTTTATTTGTCTTGTTTTGAAGAAACCAAGTCCCTTGGAGAGGAACTGTGTCCTCTATAGAAAGAGAATTCAAATCATTTTTGCGAGGATCTAATCTCTTTTCATGACCGAAATTATCACAAGTGAACACAGTACACATGGTATTGTTGTAAGACAACAGATTCACTAGAATCAGATTACACATAATAAAAACTGTGTACAAAGTAACTTATTCTTTATGACAGGAAAAGAAAGAAATCTTAATTCAAGAATATGAAGATCAAATCCGAGAATTGAGGCAACAGAAGCTTGAATTAGAACAGAAAGTGAGTCTTCTGGAGTGGCAGCTTGAAAACATGAAGCAGAAGTTGGAGCTTCAAGAGATAAGCCACCGACGAAAAATAAGCACTTTGAATGAGAAAGTAAGTGATCTTGACAAAACTTCAAATTTAGAAATCTGACAATCAATTTAGAGAATTCATATTTTGAGTTTAGGAATATCATGCAGAATAATTCCTTTTTTCACAGTGAATCTATATTTTACAGGCTACTTTTCTATCAGTTAAAATAACTCAAACATCGCCCTTTTGCCTAAAAAAAAGTGGTTAGGTCTGTGGCACTGGAAAGAAAAAACATTATATAAGGGAATAGTGTTCAAGTTTTCAACTTCATCCCTGAATATAGCAAACAAACATCTCTTACCTCTCAAAAATGTTTATCTTGCCTCAGAATCAGTCATACAATGGATACCACAGCACCAGACAGGAAGAAATCCTCCAAGTGTTCTACCAGAGACTCTCCTATTTTCTGATGACAGGTGAACATAGCAACAAGGAAATCATGGAAGAAATCGAGAGGCAAATTTCAGATCTAAAACAGAAGGTAAAACATCGCCATAACTGTAGTTACAATAATTTATAATATTACAGCTGCTCACAGAGACGTTTTTCAACTTGTAAATAGTCCGTTGTTTTTGTTGTTGTTGTTTTTAATAAATTGCAGTTGAAGGAGACAGGAAAATCAGGGATGTGTGCCAGATCAGTTAAAAGATAATAAGTGGGTTAAGATTTGTGACTAATCATGAAAACAGACTGAGAGACTTGAGAACTTTCAAAACACCACAAGTTAAGTACATGTTAAAGGCAAAAATTGCGTGCAGGTTGCTCTACTCACGTATAATTTGTAGGAACTGAAGCCAAAGCACACAAAACTAATAATGGTACATCAAATTCTGCTAGTCCCCACTGTCTAAGGTGCATGTATCAAAGGCCACATGCTGTTATCCATATTCTAAAGAGACATTGGGAATAAAAAGTAGATAAACAAATAAGAATAAAACTGTCAGAATAATTAAGAAAAGTGATTGCTGAGATGCTTCATTGGAGGTCTGGGTTCAAACCTGCTCCCAAGGTCCTACTTTCAGAAAAGAATCCCATATAATAAAGTGACAGAGGTGATTTCCATACCCTCTAGGGGTTTACTTCATAGCCAACCTCATACCGACAGCTTTTCCCTTGAAATTTAGATGGGGACAAATTTCAAGAGAAAAGCGCTGGAAACAAGGTTGTTTCAAAGCTTGATGAAAGTATGGTTTTCAACTTCTTTTAGGATTATCCTGAAAATGTTTTAGAGTATCGTGCCAAATTAACAAAGAAGATTATTCCAGTGATCCCCCAGTCAGGGTTGAGACAAAATGCTGATCCTGGTACGTGGACCACCCTAAATAGGCCTATAACATTTGCATTATCAGAGTTGGACTGGAACTAGCTTGTAATGGAGGCTCACGTAGGGAAATATTACTAAAAAACATTAGTGTCATTTGCATATGACAAGACTCCCTGCCTTAGCCCCATTCGCCCCTACTTCTAATCCAATATTGAGAGTATGAAAATAGTCTATTGAAAAATACTACTCAAATCCAGAATTTAATGAAGATATCCAAGCTAAGGATTTCACTAATGGCTGGGTACCAGCCGAAGTGAGCAACTGTGAGGATGATTTTGCCTGTCTATATTGACCATCTGGAGGAAATTTCTTCTTATAAAGAACTTCAGTCAAGCCAAGTGAAGTGTACCCCTCAAGATTACAGTAATGAATTGATTATTTGAATATTGACTCCGCTAGTCGTTTCAAGAATGCAATAATGAATTGACTATTTGAATTTTGAACCCGCTAGTCATTTCAAAAATCAATATTAAAATGACTTTTTTGAACATTAAACCCATTAGTCATATTCTCGGAATGACTAGTGGGTTCAATTTTCCAATAAACAATTTATTATTGCATTCTTGAAACAACTTGAGGCGCGGTGGCCTCATGGTTAGTGCGCTCGTCTCTGGATCGAGCGGTCCGGGTTCGAGCCCTGGCCGGGGACATTGTGTTGTGTTCTTGGGCAAGACACTTTACTCTCACAGTGCCTCTCTCCACCC
>Ga0126338_10000473_pt1 | contig 21736 bp, 13 predicted proteins | sample OrbCmetagenome_2_FD_92529 | JGI IMG/M metagenome (GOLD analysis project Ga0126338, IMG submission 92529) | Coral microbial communities from Petempiche,Puerto Morelos, Mexico - Orbicella C C metagenome | ecosystem: Host-associated > Invertebrates > Cnidaria > Coral | place: Petempiche,Puerto... | reverse complement strand
CCAGTCCATCAGTCCGTCAGCCGATCCAGTCAATCAATCAGTCATGCAGTTACTCAGCCCGTCCGTCAGTCAGTCAGCAGTCAGTCCGTCAGTCAGGTAGCCAGTCAAACAGTCAGTCAGCCAGCAAGTCAGCCAGCAAATCAGTCAGTCAGTCAGTCAGTCAGCCAGTCAATCAATCAGTCAGTCAGTCAGTCAGTCAGTCAGCCAGTCAATCATCCAATCCGTCATTCAGTTATTCAGTCAGTCAATCAGTCAGGCAGGCAGTCGGTCCGTCCGTCCGTCCGTCAGTCAATCAGTCCGGTCGTCAGTCAGAGAGAAAGTCAGTCAGCCAACAAGTCAGCCAGCAAATCAGTCAGACAGTCAATCAATCAGTCCATCAGTCAGTCAGAAAGTCAGTCAGCCAGTCAATCACCCAATCCGTCACTCAGTTATTCAGTTAGTCAGGCAGTCGCAGTCAGGCAGTCAGGAAGTCGGCCAATCTGCCAGTCCGTCAGTCCGTCAGTCCCTCAGGTCAATCAATCAGTCATTCAGTTATTCAGTCAGTCCGTCAGTCAATCACTCAGTCAGTAGGTACGCCAACCAGTCCGTCAGCCATACAGTCAGTCAGTGAACAGAAAATCAGTCAGTCATTTAGTCAGCAGATCAGATAGAGGGTCATTCGGTCAGTCGATCCGTCAGTTAGTAAATTAGTTCGTTAACCAGTGTCGGTCACTAGATCCGTCTGTCGGTCAATCAGAACGTCGTCTAGACAGTCAGTTAGTTTGTTAGTCATACCGAGTGACGGTCGGTCCGTCCGTTGAAAAGACAGTCAGGCAAAACCAACAAGTCAGTCGTTCAGTCTGTCAGTCATTTTGTAGTTAACTTCTCAGGTTTTAAATCAAATTAAATTCTCAGGTACACATGACAGAAAACAAGGCGACACAACCGTACAAAAGTCTAGTCAATCTTTAAATCCGGTTTTGACACAAGTCAACCCTCAGGATACAACTCGATACACCAGAACTGTTACTAGCTCCCAGTTCACTACGAGTAGAAGTCCTCTTTGGAGTGGTCAAGGTAACGGAATAAGTAAATAGATAACAAGATCGAAAAATAAATAGATTTTTATTAACAAAGAAACCCACGTTTCTGCCTGGTTTGTCGTGAACACAAACACTGAACCCGCCTTTTCTCAGCAACTTTGTAACATGACTACAGCCGACATGAGAGCAGTTCATTATCGAGCTCGTTCTTGTTACTGGCTTCTTGGCCTCTGTTAACTACCATTTTCTTCTTTCTTTGCTGATCTGAATTTGAAAGACCCCAGGCGTAAAACACGGTAGCTCTCATACACTCCCTGACCGAGGCTATCTACCAGGTGCTCAGAGTTAAGGGGAGAAATGAAAGTATAGGCAGAATGGTAAATATTTAATTTATCGCATACAATATCGACCTGTTGCCTTTGTTCCTCTACCAGCAACACAAATGACAGATCCACCCAACTCAGTAGAGTAAAAATGACGCTCATATCACATGACGTCTATTGGTTCATCTTTGTCTTCCCGCCCGAGTGCTCAGTGCGGGCGCGCCGCGTTTGAATCGAAAGAATTTGGGGTAAGGGTGATCTTGCAAATACGGTCCGTGTGTGTCTAAGATTTTTTGAAGGGAAAATCATTATTTTCGGAGTGGAGGATATGTAATCCTTAGGGTAGCACTATACTGAAAACAAAACTTCTTTTTCAGACACAAGAGCTTCATCAACGGATACTAAGAAACTCCCACCCCTTGTTCCAACCTACTCCTTGCACCAAAGGCGAGCATCTTCCGACAATGCTCTAAGTGATCAGGGGTTACCAGCGACCGGTGATAGGGACAGTGACGTCAGTAACCTTAGCAACAACAAGGTACCCAGTCCCACAAGTCCAGTCAGCGAACTAACCTCGTGGCGATGCCAGCAGTGTCACAAGACCTTTACTCAGCGAGTGGCGTTACAAATGCACGTGTGTCCGTGTCAACCGACCAAGCCTTTCCAATGTGGACAGTGCAGTGAAACATTCACTAACTCCTCAGACCTGCGTGCGCATGTGGTTTCCCATACTACTGAGCGGCCATTCAAGTGTGGGTTCTGCTCACGCACATTTGTTGGCGCAACAACGCCGAACAACCACGTTCGAACACATATGGGGCAGAAACCCTTCAGCTGCGAGAAATGTGGTATGACATTTTCACAAGCCATGCACCTCTCCAAGCATGCGCGGGAATCGTGTGAATACGTGAATGGCACAACTAGAACGGATTCTGTAACGGCTCAAGCACTGCCAACTTAAAAGAGTGACGTTGGAATTTTTTGGCCAATTTTTAGTATGTAAGACAAATCAAATGGAAGTAAAAGCAAATGACATTGTTCTTAAGTAGCAAAACACCAGAGGGATAACAATTGAAAATTGGGAAACACTGAAAATTATTAGTGGCGTACTCCTTGATAAAAAAAAAATTCGGAACAGAATGAGTCTTGTATTGCGACGCGATTTTGTAGCAAAAAGAGAGTTCACACGGCGCTATGATGACTCATAAAGTTTGACTCGCAAGAGTATGTTAAGCGTTAAATGCATGTGTATGTTTTTGTTGCTTTAGCTGTTCAGCTCTATTGTTTTAACTACCATTTTGTAGAGCCAAAACAACAAAGATTGAAAAACAAAAATTGTCACAAAATCCAGCCGGTGCGATTAGCTGTTGACCAGAAGGGTTTTGTAGGTGAATGGTAGCGCAGACATTTAATAGCAGTACCAACAAAGAGTGTAAATACAATGGATTTCGCCGCTTGCTGCTATCTATAACATAGAAAAATAGTTTCTAAATGATCTGTAAATATTGTCAATAAAGAAAGATATTTTTTCAACCGATTATTTATCGTGTGCAATACCAATACCTTGATTTAAGTTGCCTAAACAGGAGTTCAAGTCATTTCAACCGGATTAGAGCTTAGAACCAATATAAACCATTACCTCTCCAAGGGGTGTTTTAAAAGGCAACTGGGGTGACGACGGGGAATGGGGGGGAGAGGGTGGGGAGTAAGAAACTGATGAAATAACATGTTCTCTTAAGAAAACAGTATCTCAATATCATTAATTGTTATTAGAAGGCTAATATCCAAGTGATTGTGTTGGGCTTTCCCGCCAGATTTGATCGATTGATAATCTATCTATCACGCTTCTCTATTTTTAAAGGCTTCTTTTGTATGTTTGCGCCAATATTTTATTCGCATTTGCAAGTTCTTGAAAGAGTCCTTTGTCTCTTACATAATCCTTGTTGAAACGCCTTTGAAAAAAATTGTTATGGGCAGGTATTTTAAACAAACTAACTCAGTGTAGGTACCCTATACATCCATATCGATTCATCTCAAAACGCATAGCACGGGGCAACTAAAAATGTTGCATCGTAATTCGCAGAAATCAGCACTTTAAAGGTCCACAAACAATGAGAAGTTAAATTTTCATCTTCCGCGACATTTAAATAGTCTACATATCATGCAAATATGAACAATGTTTTCTTTATAGCTCCGTCTCTCAGAGATTAAAAGATTAAGGTATTTTTCTCTTTGTCAGCTATGTCTGCGGTAAATTTCTTACCATTGTTATTTAACCCATGAAGTTAGGATCAAGGTCTCCGCAGGGTTATGGTTTCTTTAAGTAAAAAAGTAATTTAAATTTCATTAATAACCACAAGACAGTTATTTCAAAAGGTCTGAGATATTGGTATTTAAATGAGAAATTTATGTTCATTATTATTGAAGCGTGACAAGAAAGCGAGCTTGTTTCCCGCCAAAACCCAACATAATGTTAATCAATTAACATTAATGAAACACACAACCTACATTTTAAAAACTGATGTTAATTTTATTCGGAAGAAATAGTAGGCTCTTAAAATTTTACTTCGAGAAAAGCGAAGTTTATATCTGATTTAATCCCAAGAACAGCAACATATGGTAATCGAAAATTCAGGACTTGGTTTTACAATTCAAAATTATTTTCTTTGATTAAAATAAAGTGAGCGTTGTGATATGCTGCGGCAAACAAAAGGTTCGAGTGTTTTGATTGTTCTTTTTGGTTTCTTTAGAAAGATTACGTAGGTTCATTTTAGAACGCTATTCAACGCAGATTAGCCAGTTCATTGCAATTCGAACTTACGTGAGCAAAACAATTGAACATTTCTTTCAGAAACCTAAAAAGACCTTTTAAAAAGTTCTTTTCTACTAGCATGTCAAAGAAAAAACGCCACATATTTAACATTTATTTGAAATTTGACTTAACAGTTTTCGTCGAGTAAAAGCTATCACGCGTGATGCACGTGCGTGCGTGGCTTCGCGCGTGGTGTAACACGTGTTGGAACAGGATTTTATGTTGTCTGGTGTGCCAGTTGAGCTGTATTTGGCATCATCTAACATCTAAGATTTGGACTATAACCTAAAATAACGTTTGATCTGAGAGAAGTTAACGTTCTGTTAAGAGGCAGTGGTATGTTAGTGTTCGTTAAAGATCTTAATAGTCTGCGTCATTAACTGCACATAAACAGGAGATTTCTAAACAGTAAGTAATCAAAGCAACAGATATTGTTAAATCATGAAAAGATAGCGTATCGCCAATAGTTGATCCAGAATGAAGATACATAAACAGAGAAGAAACGAGAGTATAAAATTTCAGAGCATACACAATTATAGGATATCATTATGCTAATGCATAATTATGTCAAACACACGGATTACTAGCTTTGGCGCGGAAACACGGGGAGCTCAGAACAACCTGGCGTCTTAGAATCTACCAAACCGGTTGAAAAAGGCAATTTCCCTGATCGATCTAAAATGTTGCTGTAGCATTCACTGACTGTGATTGAATAAAAATTACCGTTCTTCCAACTCTATCTATCTTAAACCTCATTCAATATTCAATATACGGAGCAAATTATTACTTTAATTATCTCACTCAGAAATGGCGCGAATCTTGCCCAACACATGACATACATTACCAACAAAAGGCTTCCCTTAACGATTGTCTTTAAATCCCTATTATACTATAATTTGTGGTAATTCTTCGTAAACACAATAACCTTTAATTTAGTGTGAAAAAGGCGCCAAACTATTAACTGTATCTTTAAATACCAAAACACATATTACTGTTTTACTAAATACACCAGAGCGCCAATTTCTCTGCTTTGTGCGCAACCTTGTAAACAAGCCAACAAATATTCATCGAGTGTTTAAGGGACACCTTGATCAATCGAAGAGTTAAGTCAAGAGATAATGGAACTTGAATACGAGGTAAGGATATACCAGCCGCTAGCAGTGTTAAATAAACTGTCAGGATAAATGCAGGGCTACAAGTATTATAGACAAATACATTTCCCGGCGAATTAGGGCGAATCTACGTTGCTGAAACAAGAGATGAATTTTCTGCAATCAAAGCTTAGCTTATGTTCCAGGTAGGATAAATTCGGGTATTGTGCAGAGTATTGCAGTCTGTACCACTCTGTAGTGATATTCGAGGGAACTTCTGGGTCACACATCACTGCTTAAAGATATTCGTTCCATGGTGGAGGCAAACCTTGATCTAATTTTCATGTCAAAAATGTCATTTTTTATTATTGTAATTTTTGTCTCCTTTTTCTGGTATGCACGCAAACTATGTGAGATATGAAGACTGCCAACATTCTAGATCGACTTAAAATTGTTCACTAAGGAAATTATTCAGAATTTAAACGAAGATTGGTAAAGGAACAATGCAATCAACAATAAACAAGTTAACTTAGGATTTTATAGCCGGAGATCTCTTTATAATATATCTCTATGTCAGTACCAACGGTAGGTTTGTCAATAAGGCAAAATCATAGCATGTTCTGAGTGAAGCTAAGTGAATAAATACTGTTATCTTTCCCGCAGAAACTTAACCTTGCTGCAGATCATTTTTATCATCACGTTTCTCAGCCTGCCGCAAAGAAACCACGGTTTCAGAAACCGCTTGATAGTCCCAGTCTCTCTCAATGTACCTCAACTGAGGAGCACTTCACCTTTAAAGATCTACAAAGATGCTTATTCAGCAATAGTGAAATCCAGCCAGTCAGCATCAAACAGTCAGTGGTAACGCAACGAAACGAATGCTTCTGTGAGTACCGTCACAAAAGTTGATCGCCTTGCAGCAAAGATAGTTTGACAGCTCCTAGTTTTCGACGCACACTAGTATCACGCACTAAGGCCGGCTAACGCTCGAAAAGTCAGTTGCACAAATTTAGATATGGTGGTTGATTTACAATCCAAACTGATTACAGTGCTTTCACTTGCTGGCCGATCCAGTATGAACACAACAATTACGTTATATGATTTTGAACGAACAGGAAGAATTATCAGTTAATAGTTAACAAAACAAAAGTAAATCTCGAAACCTCAAGTGACGATGTTTTAGTTTTTACTGCAACAAAACGAACTGAAAACTTTTCAGTTACTGATCTTTGTACTGCCTTTCGTTTACGTGTCAGGGTGTGACGCAAGTTTAACAGACACGAACTTTCAGTGTCCGAACCATAAACATGAAAACACCGCCAATCAGTTACCACTCGCTCTCAGATCACTTCCACCGGAAGTGGAATTGTGTGCATCCAGCATTCCTGGAACGGGATTCGGTATTTGCGCCAAGCGAGCGTTTCCTGTTGGCGCGTGGATTGGGCCTTACGAAGGAACATTTGTGAAGCCTGAGGAGCTGTCTTCTGTTAAAGATACAACATACATGTGGGAGGTAAGTGTGGTACATCGTCAGCCGTATGAGTTTGTCGTACGCAGACAGCTTTGATCTTACCACACATCGAATGGTAGTCAAAACTCGAAGCAAAAACATGCAACTGACGCCAAATGTAAGGAACATGCATAAGATAATTAATTCACGACTTTTAACTGTGCTTCTCATAGGTACGTTGTTAACCATAAATGTATGAATTCCTTCATCCAGCCAAATTTTGCTCGTTAGAGGCTAACAATGGTCAATTGGACTGATTTATGGCGAAAAAGAAAGTTTTCAGGGAGAAAATTTGTGCTTTTCGCTAGGACACACGACACGTTTTCTGACCAATAAGAAAGCACAAGAAGCGTAAAACCAAAAACGCGCAATGAGGATTTCAGTTGTACAAACAAATATTATTTGGAGGTTTGCGACAGAAACCAAGCAGGCATCTTTTTATTATACCACCAGATTTTCAAGGAAGGCAAATTGGCCGGATACATTGACGGAAGCAACGAAAATGTCTCAAGCTGGATGCGTTTCATCCGCTGTGCTCGCCACAAAGCTGAACAAAACTTGTTTGCCTTCCAGTACCTTGGAAAAGTATTCTACCGCTCTTTCAAGGCCATCCTGCCTGGACAGGAAATGCTGGTTTGGTACGATGAAAAATATCCCCAATACCTTGGCATTCCATCAGCTATTTTTGACATGGGAGCTGTGATACCGAGTGGTAGGTTATCTGTTATCAGACTAGATACTTCCTGATAGCTTGATAGAGCTGTGGCAATATTTTTATCCACAGCTAAAATGTAACACAGGATGTCTAGCCAGCCTTCAATCCTGGCCATATATTGTCATGCTGTAATCATGAAAGATACTCTCACATTGCCCCTCTCCGTCATCAGGTGTAAAAATGGCTAGCAATCGGAAATATTAGAGAAACCTGACAAATATCTCGGGTTAACCAGAAAGGCTAGTATTCCTTGTTGAGGAGTAACTGTGGTCGCCCATTTGTCCATCAGTGTTTGTGACAGAATGATCACTTGCTAATTGCTGTGTTCCGTTTTTTTCTCGGCAGGTGCCAGTTCAAAGCCTGATGAAGTGATAGTTGTCTCTCCACGTAAGGCAAGCCAAACATCGTTCTTTCCCAGTCCTCCTCCTTCGCCTGTTTCCAATCCCAGCAGCAGTTCTTTTACGGTTACGTCCGCGCCCATAAATGAAAAACGTACCCCTCCATATCAACTTTGTGACGAGAAACTACTTTTTTACCAGGAGCATGGAGTAGTGGAACCTGTGTCTTACACCACCTCCATTCCCAAGCAGTGGACCAGTCCGCTGGATCAGAATAACGGTGATCCACTGAGAGATCCACAACAAAGCGAACATGAAACGTCTCCGTTACGAAGTGGAGACCTTAATGAAAACGCAACGCTCCCGATGAACTCAGTTTTTAACAGTACTTCTGAGCAATGCTCATCATGGACATCAAGTCAAAGTCCGCTAAACCCAGCGTTACTTCAAACGTCGACGGTTCAACAGAAACCTTTTCAGTGTGGCCACTGCCCGGCTTCTTTCACAAATGTCAATCAATTGCGCACGCATTCTGCCATTCATGTGAGCAACAAACCATTCAAATGCGGTTACTGCTCGCGTTTTTTCAACGGGGCGACGACTTTAAACAACCACATTCGATCACATGTTGGAGGTCGACAATTTGCGTCTTCTCTAAGATGACATAGTAGAACGCAGAACAAAAATCAGTCCAGTGTGTGTATACTTTGTCGACTAAGAAGATTGCCCCATTAAACGATAAACCTCCACACTATAAACACATGATAAGAAGTAAAGTAGCGAGAAGGCGAGGGCAAGGGCATTCTGTTTAACTGAACAATGTAGTTAAAATCAACGGACGTTAGAATTCTCAAACTGTTCGTTGAAAAAAAACAATATGTTCATATTTAATTGGCTAACTCGGTGGATAATATTGCCAGTGATTTGTACTGATCCAATGCACACGTGGCAATTTTCCATTAGAGATGTATCACGTGACCAATTTTGACTTAGGCACCAGCTAGTGGCAGATTGAGACAACTAGAATATTATAATACACATAGAATATTCCAATTTATAGCATAGTAAAGTTCGTAATACAAGGAGATGTACATCTGGTATAGTACACTTCACAGAGATTAAAGATTCAGAAGATTCCAGTGCCTGGAGGAAGACTTTATGACTCAGTCTGTCTAGACAGAAAAAGTCGTAACAATAGCTTTCTTGAGTGTAAATAGTTTGAACGTCGATAGTTGGAAGCTAAGCAAAGCAGACAAAGCAACCACACTAAAATAAAGATAAAGTTTGCTCGAATTGCAATGCTGAGGTCTTGTAATTAAAAACAGATAACATGCTATAGTGTGTTGAATTTGGTTTCAGTGGGTTCCCTGGAGGAATTAACTGGCTGGCCTTCATATATCCGCCCGCTGATCCGAGAGGAGATTGACCGCTGTATAGAGGCTATTATTCACTTCCTCCCCTTCCTTTTGATAAGTTTGGGAAACCATGCAATTAGGGCACTTGAAAACAACTGACCACAAATATGACTTTAGCCATGCGCATTACCTCTGCACTACACCTTTAAAACAGAGACTAAAGGAATACAGCGCACGCTTTCCACATGAGGAATTCTGCGACATATGTTGCTATATATTTCTCATATTAGTACTTAATCCAGGTTTCCCAACCACAAATACCAAGTTCAAAGCTTCAAGAAGAAAATATTGAGCACTTGGGTTTCATCATAAATCTGTTGACTTCATAACAGACATAACAATCATTCTGGTATCTAGGGACCCCCCTTTGGGACCACATTCATCTAGGCACTGTTGTTATTTCATTCCCTTTTGTTGTTATTAAGAGGTGGTCGAAAAGATGCAGGCTTTTTAATCTTTAGTTGTTCAAATAACCTTACGGAACCCGAGAGTCAGACCCAGTAAGCAAGATACATCAACCTTGAAATTGACAACTTCTAGAAGGCTTGTTATTAATCAAACTGTCATGCGCATGAGAATAATCTTCATACATTAAGGAGAAAGGATAGCTTTCGTGCAATGAGTCGAGCTAGAGGTTTTTCAAACAATGCACAGATCGCAGATGATGTCATTTAAATGTAAATCAAATGTTGACATCTCTCCTTAGCCATTATCATGATTGGTAACTCCATGCTCATCCTCCCGTGAACACTTGAAGCTGAGAGTTTCCTTCACGCAAACGAGCAGTCTACCATATTAAGTATGTAAGAAGCCTGTCAAAAAGTGCAAATAAATGGACACTAAGTGACACCAACGGTAAAATCCTTTTGGACTTGGAAGAACGCTTCGACTTTATGAAAGAACAAACAGCTAAGGTAATGTACAAGGAATTTGTCGATGAAATCCAAATATGGGTGTTGATAGCTGATGCAGATAACTGTCTTTTGAAAGGTTTGGTGTGCAAAAAATACTTAGCAAAAACCGGCAAAGAAAACAAGCGTGATTGCGTCAGGCCAGGGTGCTTGTTTTACTAAGAGTGTGTTGGTTTCAGATGTTAGCAAATATTTCTGCTTTGACAGGGAACCCGGCATGGTTTTTGTTTATTATCTGGGTCATTTTAAGAATATTAGCAAATTTTTGAACAAGAGTACGATGATAAAAACTGATTAACTAAGGTTATGAACAGCCATTACTTTTCTTTAGTCAATTCAAAAACACCAGTTTCTATCCATGATGAATTTCCATTTTAAACGATCAGAACTTCTTTGATTTAGCTCATTTGGATTCATTAACATGGAAATTCTCACGCCAAATTTGCATTTCTTTATTTGAAAGATACGCTTGGTTAATTAAAGCAACACCAAGTTCACCCAAACAGTTCACAAGTATTGCGACAAAGAAGCTTTCAAACTTCACTGAAGTGGATAGCTCAATAGAGTGCAACAATGAAATGCTTTTAATTGCCCATGCAAGACATGCAGACATCTGAAATAAAACGCTCTGTAAATGAGAGCAGCTGGGGTTATTCGTTCATGTGTACAACAATAAAAATATGCAAACGAAGCTATTAACGAGGATAAAACATAACTAGCCGGCCTCTAATGGAAGTTTCCGGGCGCTCTGAGGATCGCAACAAGCTAAAAACATCCTTCATACGCGAAAACAATACTAACGAACTCTTAAAAGTTAAAAAAAACTCTTGACCGGTAACTAATTTTCATTATTTAGGTCATGGTTTGTCGCATAGTTTCAAACGGTTTCTTATTTAAATTACGTCACTATTTCATCAAAGTCGTGAAGTCTGAACATTTCGACGACGTAATGAGCTGTTTGCGACGGCGGTTCTGTTACCAACTATCTCCTTTCCTCGTAAATATTGATTGAGTTAGCTTCGTTGTTGTCTCTTACCAGATAGTGCGAAGTTAATTAAAGTCCATTCGTACTTAACAGGTCAACGAAATAACTCTTGTTGACATGGTAATGTTGGGATTGTTTCGCTTGATTCTAAGGAAATCGATCGACTATAGTTTATCTTCATTACAGCTGTATGTTTCAAACACTGCTCTCTAAATTTCAGATGAGTAACGCAGGAATTTCAAGAGCAAAGACAACTGGGGAACACACATTTGTCAGTTCACGGGCTAGAACGCTTCAACCACAAGCAAATCGACCAATGCTGTGCACAACAGATGATCTTCACCGATGTCTGTACAAGCGCGATGAAGTAATCGTTGTGAGCAAGGAAGATTTTAGAACTTCCCTTCAACACAAAGAAGAAGTCCACAGCTACTGTAAGTCACAGTTCATGTGAAAAGTGCGTAAGAATTAACGAACTAACAACGTAATCCTGTTCACGAGTTCGCATAGGGAAGCGCCGGAATGGCGTTTTGACTCGCAAACTAGGCCATAAAGTTTTTATCTACTTTCATATTAGATCATTACTTATGTGAAATATTCATTAGTTTACTGAGAGAGTAAGACAATGAGCTATTCATTAAGTGAGCAAACACCAAATACAATTTAAATTGTTATTCAGTGATACATTTTGATACACTCCTGGTTACTTGAACATCAGTTCTTCTTTGATAAAAGCTGACTAAACCAACTCCTATTTTATAAGCAAGTGAAGAAAACCATTATTAGGGTTTAAGACGGATAGACCATAAAACCACACAGCCTAAAATTGTGTCAAAAATAGTCTTTTAGTTGGTGTCGTTTATCGCTAACAACAAGCTTTGGTTGACGGCATCATTTTCACTACGTCATAAGGAAATAAAGATTCTTTTGTAAATCAAAGCAATATAATTTCATTACGTAAGAAATCCAAGTTGTAACTACAAGGAACTTAAATATCGTCGATAGATAATCACGTTTTGAGTCCAACTTTCATCAAAAGGACCTAACATCTACGTTTGTTCTAACCTGGATCAGACTCGATTGCCCATTGACTTCAGTGGTATGTGAATGGGACCTGAAAGAGAGTCAAAGAGAAACCATAAGAGCGAATTTAATCAGATCTTCCTCCTGATGGAAATCTCCTTAGAACATTTCACATTGTACATGTTTTCATTCGAAATATTAGGAGGCTTAGACCAGAAGTTCAGAATCTAAAGGAACAAATGAGCAGTTCAAAACCTTTGCCACAAATGCCTTCAAACATCATTGTATGAATCATTAAAACACTCTCAGTCTTAATTCGAGGATTTCAGAGGTTATTCTCCAAAGCTATGGCTAGTCTCTCGTAATTTTAATTTGGTCCCCATTTTTATGAACTTCCAGCTCTGAGCAAGAAGATAATAATGTCGCTCTCTTATTTCACTAGGGCGCTAGTTTTTAAGGTTGACCAAAACACTAAGGTTTACCAGCCCTAAGATTTGCTACTAAGCAAGAACTCTAGGGTATTGATCAGTCTTTATAATAATAATTCTAGTATAGTAAACCGGTTTATTTTCCAACTGCACTCATTAGAGAGTACGAATTAAGGTCTAGTACAGCAAAACAGTCCATAATCTAACTGCACTCGCAACAGAGTGCAAATTCAGGTCTGAGCAAACTAGAAACAATTTTGGAGACAAACGTTTAAACCTAGTTTAGCCACGTGAAAAAAAATTATTCCTGAAACAAAGTTTTCGCCTCCTTTTTCCGTCTCGGAAACTAGAAAAGTATTTTTCCCCATTGGCCATGGAAAATGTTTGCTTCACAGGCACAAATTTTGCTTACGATGCATATCAATTTTTTTTTGTAAGAAACGAATACAATATCGCACGGTATTTAGTCTAATTAATCACCAACCATGTTCCGATAATGTATTGGCTTCACTGAGTCTCGGCCATCACGATGGCTTTATTTATATGGAACATGAGTGCGGCGAGTGTCGTTTAGTTCCGTTGATTCATTGATTATCTATGAAATTTTGACTGCCGGGTATCTAGTTTTCTTTTTTAAACAGTGTAGTATGCCAAGGCTGGGAGAATTCGTTCACTACAAAACCAAACTACAACCATTTAGAATCGCCTGGCATTTCTAAACAAATATCGAATACACTCAGAGAATTTCAACTGTAATTTCTGTAGATATTAAACTTATTATATGAGATTTGACTCTGGAGTCAGAGTACAAATATTTTCTAAGTTAGTGTCGGAACATCGAGATTTTATAGCACGGTGCCCAAGTTCGAAAATCCCCTCGAATAAAAAGCCAAAATAATACTTGAAAACGCTTAACATTTCTAAACAAAGAGGTACTATTCTAATTAAGAATTGAATGAGATATTCCGTGGAAATTATATAAGAATTACAGGCTGCCGGGTATCTAGTTTTTTGGAAAACACTTCCCGGCTGCCGGGTATCTAAACACAAAAGCGACTGAACTGAATGAAGACGAAAAGAAATGTAAAAAAAATTCGGTATAAAATAAGCTTAGCTCTTCAGTGAAGTTTGTTACCTTACATTTGGGTTTTGTTCTTGAACACACCAATGAACTTCACCGATTCCTTCTGAACAACACAATCTGCGGTCATTATGAGCCGCGTAAACAAGTACTTCATTTGACTTCATTTGCACAAGACGTATAATTTTCACTGGCAGCAATACTATTACTTCAGGTCTTTCCGTGAACCTTTCTAGTTTGTTACACTTTTCCAGAATATAGACGACTTGGGAGGTCATTATGCGCAGAACGTTTGGAAAGAAAACTCTATCTCGCTCGCTTTCCACTGACATGTTTCACTCAACTCAAAAAGTGAACACCGCACCGACCACCGCGCCACAAATTTTGCCGCCTTTTCATACCATCACTTCGTTTAAAACAAACTGAAATGTCCACATCGTCCAGTCGATTGAAAAAATTCAATAAAACAATTAGTCCATTCGCCCTTGTTGGATACAGGTTATTTATAACCCTCTTAGATCTTTGTGTTTTGTGCTGCACGCAGCATAAAACACAAAGACATTTTAGTGTGAAGTATATAGCAAATCATTTTAACTCATCGTTTCTGTTTTAACCCAAGACTCGCAAAAGTGGAAATCCCGAACCATCGAGTTTGGATTCGAGTTCGAGTTCGTGTTCGAGTTCCAGTTCAGTTCCAGTTCGAGTTCGAGTTGGACTTCGAGTTAATTTTCGGGTTGGAGTTCGAGTTAAAGTTTGAGTGAACTAATAAAATATGCAAATAAAAAAGAACAAAATAAAAAAGAGGAGGCAGGTGAGGTGCTCGCAAAACAACACAACCCGCCGATATACTTGCATTTCTGGAAGGACCGCTTTTCGGGGAAAAGGCGCGGGGAAGCCCTTGACGAGCATCTCCATCATCGGGGATGGCACAAACACAAACGAAGGATTAGTTTTCCGCAAATTTTAGATGCTAACCATGAGCCAACGATCTCATGTCCATCTCTTTTAAGAAAGTGCATGTGGCGTGACGCGTGACGCGTGACACTAACGTTGTCCACGTGGTCATCTTGTGTTTTAAAATGACACATTTGGATAACAGTGGTATGATCTGAGGTCCTGTCATTAGTCTGCTTGCTGGCCATCGTGGCATTAGCAATGGAAAGGTAGGTTTAATTTAATTTATGAAGACTTGCAGTTGAAAGATTTATTAACGCTGAAACATGCCTCTGTTTTCAGTGATTAAACAATCATAGAGATCACTTCATCGCTAGAGAAAGATCAGAAAAGATGCACGTGGTGATACATTGTAGGTCTTATCTTTTCATCGTGGATCAAAACGGTATTTCGGAAGAGACTGAAGGATGTACAGTGGAACCCCGTTAATACGACCACCTTCGGGTCATGGAAAATTGGTCGCATTAACGGGGTCGTCGTATTAAAGGGGTTCTTTAAATAAGAAAATGACTGACTGAGCTTTTTGGGGGGGGGGCCAGAATAAAGTGGCCGTAATAACGAGGTGTTCGTATTAATGGTGTGGTCGTAAGGCGGGGTTCCACTGTAATACCGTTTTGGGATTGTATTTTTCTGCACGTAGCTTTACAGTGGAACCACGCCTTACGACCACCGCGTTAGTACGAACACCTCGTTATTACGGCCACTTTATTCTGGCCCCCAAAAAAGCTCAGTCAGTCATTTTCTTATTTAAAGAACTCCTTTAATACGACCATCCCGTTAATGTGACCAATTTTCCATGGCCCGAAGGTGGTCGTATTAACGGGGTTCCACTCTATTTGCTTATGCGCCCGTCCGAGTGGCACATGCAGTACCGACCTTACGCTATCTTGAGGGGTAGGCAAAGCTGTCAGAAATTACAGTGTTTGTTTGGGAATCCGATGGCAAATAACTTTTTCCAGACTCTAATTTAACACAATTTGTAAATCGCAATGTTAGAATTCCAGGTAGAAAAGATTGTATTCACCAAGTTTGAAGGATGTAGCTTTTCTAGAAGACGCTCAGCTAATTTTCCTAATTTCCATACATTTGTCTGTAAATTTGGCTGGGTAGACGCTGTTCGCGGGAAACAAAATATATTATATATTGAATTGAATTTGGACAAGTATAAATTGATTTATGTTTGCAAATGTTTTCCTTTTCAGTTTAATTAACACAGGTTTATATTGACTCGATTTTTATTTTATCCTTTGCATTTAATGACAGTACTCGAGACTAGCTACGCTGCAAGATAAAGTGATTCAATGACTTAAACAACATTAATAATTGCAATAGTTAGAATTAATTTTTAGGCTTTTAGTTTAAGTGGACGGCAGGTTGACTGCCACACTGTAACTAACTATTTTTTGGTAAATAAAGAAGAATAAATATATTGTTCCAATAGATTTCTTATAACTTTTTTTTAACTTAAGTGAACTACTGAAAAAAAACAACAAAACAACTGACTGCGGTCGGGCTACAAAGCCGGAAAAGATAATTAGGTTGTTTTGATTCCTTTTGTTTGGTCTTTGCAGTTTTCGCCTATCTCTTGTCAAATTTCTCATGTGTAAACTCGAATTCTAACTCGGTCGTCAACTCAAAGTCCAATTCGAACTCAAACTCGAATCCAAACTCGAGGGTTTATTTCTCCCCGCAAAAATACTGTACCGCTACACCACACACACTATTACATGTGTAAAAAATTAGTAGCCAAATTAAAACAATTGGCGTTGCTCTGCTATCATGTATTTAAAAGCTTTTACTTGACAGTAAAATAAGAAACACACAATGACAAATATGGTGGTGGAATTTATACAAAACAGCTTTCAAGTTATCACTAAAGTACCTTAGAAAACAGCTCAGACACACATAAAATTTTTTTAGTTACAATATTCACTGTTTGATAATTGATGACAAAGTAGAAAAATCAAGTTGTACCGAGGTTAAAAACGTTTCAATCTATCTGATATAATAATCGGGAATGGTGGGCAACCAGCTGTCGTTAAATATCGTAGAGTACTTTATGGAGCAAGGTCTGAATGGGTTAACCAGAAAAAGACCAAAGTTTACCGGCACTGAAAACTAACAAATGATGCGAAATATTCCATGTTGCCATGTGTCTGTTCAGTAATAGATCACAGGTGACGTCAAACGTGGTAGGAACATAAAAGCAGCACACGAGGCGATCGGTAACCGAGTGTATCACTGATGTTCTACCACATTTTGACGTCTTTTGTGATCTGTCACTGAAAAGACGCACGGCAACATAGAATCTATTTGTTTTATATATCTATATGACGTGATCTATGCGTCTGTCCTCCAATAGATCATAAGTAAGAACCAATCATAATACGAGAACAATTCGATATATCATATAATAAGTGTCTCGACTTCAGCATTCTTCTTACGGCAACATGGAATCTATTTGTTAAACTGGCGACTGGAAACAATCAAAATTGCCAAATATAAAATTAAACGTCTGAAATTCCTAATGACAAGCTAAAACATCTGTTCCTCTGAAATCTCCTAGATCCTCTCGTCCCCAGGGCCCGCGCGTTTTCGGTCAACGGCGCTCTGGATCAACCGGAATCAGAAAATCCTGATTCCGGTTCGATTTTGCGCATGCGTTTGATTTCAATAATGGTTTCTGAACATACCTGATCATAATTAACTTTACAAACATCCCAGGTTATTTGAACGGCAGCCAAGTGAAAGCTGTATAATTAAAGCAGGAACGGAAACTGACATTAATTACATTGTTTTTGGACGATCTTTGGACATTTAAAACAATAACTGTGCAAAAATTTACCCTCTCTCTCCCCCGCTAGGGTGCAAAGGATGCCGCCAAGAGCGCACTGAGCAGTGTCAATTGCACGGTCCTCATCAAACATTTAAACTAACAAGGACGGTAAACAACAATAACAACATAAACAACAGCGCCGTGGGATTACCAAGCGCAGTGGAGTCGTTTCCAAATGAAGTGGGCCTGTGTATATCAGGTATTCCTGGGGTGGGGTACGGTGTTTGCGCTAATCAGACTATTCCACTGGGCACGTGGATTGGACCATATGAGGGGGAACTGGTACGACCTGAAGAGGTGCTGTCTGGAACAGATACCTCGTACATGTGGGAGGTAAATTATTTTTATTTCGACTGTTTTCATTCTTTCACGGTTCAATAGCAAAAATCTTTTCAGATCGTAAATTACAGAGAAGTATCTTTTTTCAGAACCTTTGTTTTCAGAGTCCTAAGCTGTCTAATACTGTTAAATTATAAGTTCAAAAGTATCTCTCATATATTTCTTGTATTAATAGTATTTTTTGTCGATTGTAAGTGGGCAAAGTCTGTACACGAGCCAAGTGGCCCATCAGCCCGGCGCTTTTCTCCGGTTTCAGTAGCATGAAGCGACCAAGAGTATTTCTACTCCCCCCTTGATGGGATGCTAGTACATCACATGGTTACCCCAGCATTAAATTCAACGGTACCCATTTATACACCTGGGGGGAGATAGAGGTACTGTGAGAGTAAAGTGTTTCGCCTGAGAACAAAACACAATGTCCCCGGCCACGGTTCGAACCCGGACCGCTCGATCCAGAGACGAGCGCACTAACCATGAGGCAACCGCACCTCCCACATTGTCGCACGGTTTACCTACCATCAGAAACGCAAACTAGATATCTCACATATCGACCCATTGGTCAGGTGTATTATTTGAGTATCGCTGGTCAACGAAATTTTGGCGAAAATTTCAGTCAAACCGACTATCTCCTGTTGGTCAATAAAAATTGTTGAATTTTTCTTGTTTTACAGATATTTCATGAAGGACAGTTACTTTACTACGTTGATGGACGCGATGAAAACAAATCAAGTTGGATGAGATACATTCGCTGCGCACGACACAGAGGCGAACAAAACATGTTTGCATTCCAGTATTGCGGTCACATCTACTACCGAGCCTTCCAGGACATCCCCGCCACGACAGAACTGCTGGTTTGGTATGACGATAAGTACCCGCAGTATATGGGCATCCCGCTGGAAATATGCGAAACGTCCCCCCACAACCCTGTTGGTAAGATATGGTTCCGAGGGAGCTAGTCATTTGTTTTACTGATAAAGATTGCTCGATAGCTGCATTTTCCATTTTTATACTTTATTTTCTTGTACTTGACATTTATTGTCCATGCCAATAAATCAGTTTCAATGCCTAGCAATCACATTAGGCCTACGCAATTAAGCGTGGAAAAAGTACTTTAGCAAAACGTTGTAATTTCTAATTCTGGGGTGAAATAAGAGTTTGTATTGTTGTTGTTGCAAGTGCCGCATGAGACAAGCACAAATATTCCACGGTTTTGTGCAGTAGAAAACTGGTTTAACAGGTCACAGTACTCGTTTTGCTCTTGTCTTGGTGCTTCTAACTGCGCGCAACGCAGATAAAGGCTAAACACGACCTCGTAAGTCACCAAGCCAGCATAATTTAATGAAGGTAATAAGTGACAGTCACTTTGTGATTAATTCACTTATTTTTCTCGTTCTTAATACAGATCCGAGACAGCACCCTGAAATGGTAGTCGTTGTACCCCACGACACTTCTAACCCAGGGACCTCTTATTCACACCTGCCTTCGTCCAGGCCCCTGGTAGATAATCTACAATCTTTACCCAGCCCTCGCTCGACACAAGTCAGGCCCTCGCCATCATCACGCGATCACTTACGTGATCGGTCACTCAATGCGTCGCATATCATGCGAAACTTGACTCGAACTGTTTATCAAGGAAGTGAAACTTTGCGTGCAACTTTACCAACAGAGGGTCACAAACGTGCGCGCCACGCTTCATGGGTGAACGATGGAGCACCTTTACAATTCAGTGCGCCAGTGACTGATAATTCTGTTTCTTTTTCGGAAGATCTCCGCTTCACACGTGAAAACCAAGCTGTATCTTTTGGACAAAGAAGTGGCATTACGCGTAACACGCAGACGAATGGTCATCATGACGTCACATCTTCTAAGGAACTGCATGCTACGAACACAATGGTTCCGCTGACAACAGCTGAAAAGAGGCAGTCAAGATCTGGAGATGAAGAACGTAATAGTTCAGATGGTTCGGATGCAAACTGTGGACAGTGCGGCAGGTCATTCGCCCAGCGCTCAGTTCTTCAGATTCATGTCTGTCCCAACAGGCCGCACAAACCCTATCACTGTGGTCACTGTAATCAGTCCTTTGACAATCCAAACGAGCTGCGCACGCATGCTGTCATTCACGTTGGCGAGAAACCATTCAAGTGCGGCTATTGTGATCGATCATTCGCGGGAGCAACGACTCTTCACAACCACGTGCGCACGCACACTGGCGAAAAACCATTTACATGCGAGAGATGCGGAAAGAATTTTACCCAGGCCTCACAGCTACATAAGCACGAGGGACTACCGGGAGACTGTGTTCCATACGAAGGCCTGCCTGAGTAGAAGGTCTAAGACATTCGGACTGAAGAGAAAAACCTGAATAAACCGACAACCAAAGAACAATGCGAACCTGCCAGCTAGAGCCAGTCATACAGGAAGCCGATTTGAAGTCGATTTTAATGACAAGGGACTTGTCTCTATAGAAATTTATATAGTTAAAAGTTTTAAAAGAGAGCACCGATGCTTTGGCTTTTATTTAAGCTTTGCTTAGCGATAAGATGTGTGTGAACAACGATAAACGATACCTAACAATATAAATACAACCCAAGCATTTCAATGTTATCTATTCTACTTGTGTTAAATTCTCCAGCCTTAATAAATGCCACTATGATTATTACATAAGAAATACAAATTGTCCAGGTCTGGCATGATTTACAATTAGCATACGCCTGGTGGCTTAGAGGAGGGTACTCGAGAGTAAACTAACAGGGAGGTACAAGGGAGAACTTTGTGAGTATGGGACTGGCAATTTTTAAAAGTTTTGTATTTTCTGGAACAAAGTTTTGTCGGTATTTTTGGTGCATGACACTTAAAATGTTAAACGGGGTGTTCGCCAGGGCGACCCACTCTCGCCATCTCTTTTCATAATAGTACTCGAATTATGACACTTAATATTTTGTTTTTAGGTTTAGTTTAACATTAACGTCCTTTATGAAGTTATTTATGATGGTTCTGATGAGGTAGTTCAATTAAAAAGTTGACAGGGGTTTCGCTTTATATATATATTTTGCGTATTTGAAATCACGGTTGCATTCCCTTGTTCAAATTTTAAAACAATTAGATTACGAGCTCGAGATTTCTATCGCGTGATGGTTGACGAGGGCGCAGCCCGAGTCAACTATCATGCATAGAAATCGAGAGCGAATAATCTAATTGTTTTAGTATAAATTTATTAGTCGTTTAAAACTTTATCTAAATCCTCTTCGCAGACACTTCGAAAACGCAAAGAAGCAGCCCCCAGTTTGTTAACAAGCGTTCCCTGCTACGCTACTCGCTATCTACAACAGCATAGTTAGTGAGTAGCGTAGCCAATAAGAGAACGCCATCCGTGATAGAACGCTAGTAGATTTATACTAATTCCTATTAGAAGAATTTTACTAGTATACTAATGCAAATGCTGCATTCTGATTGGCTGAGCTACTCGTACACTATCAGCCATTAGAGTGCAGTAGCCGTTGGTCGCCTACGAAATGGCGACGTTTTTTCGTTTTTCCGAAATTTTGGAGGACCATTTTGCTGCAAAAGGATAATTAAATTCCTGAGAAGACTAACAAAAGAACATTAACAACGACGGTGGTACACTAGACCCAGGCTTTCTTAGGAGATGTTGCTCTTTTACGGCAATAGGGCGATCGAGGCTGACGTCATCGTTTACATTTATCCACATAAGAATACAATTCTGGGTAGACTGAGAAGGCATCATGCCAGATACAACTTGTGTCCAAACATTTGAAGAGCTTGAGAAACTTAGTAACATGCCGACGAATTTTTTAGCTTTTAGGGCGTAATATTTTAGGACACATTACCCATACATTGTAAAATTTTGGGTTTTTAAACACAAAAAGTATTCAATGCATCGGGCTTGAATTCCTCGGGACAGTTACTTGTGCCATAACCTTTCAATAAGGTTT
>Ga0126338_10000471_pt1 | contig 21755 bp, 14 predicted proteins | sample OrbCmetagenome_2_FD_92529 | JGI IMG/M metagenome (GOLD analysis project Ga0126338, IMG submission 92529) | Coral microbial communities from Petempiche,Puerto Morelos, Mexico - Orbicella C C metagenome | ecosystem: Host-associated > Invertebrates > Cnidaria > Coral | place: Petempiche,Puerto... | reverse complement strand
TGTAATAGTTTTAAAGTTTAGTGATTTCCATTTATTCATTTATTTTAACTTAATGTAAAGCGCTTTTGAGTATGTTTGTATAGTTCTAGCGCTATACAAGTCTATTATTATTATTATTATTATATTAATCTAGTCAGTAATCTGATTGTTTTTGTGTCTAGTGCTTTTGCACTAGACACATGTAAAAGCGGTAAAACAGATAGCTTAAACTACTTCATATACAGGAAAATATGACATCATGCCCTAATAGTTTCTACGAAGTCTCCTCTTGTGATAAATTTCATGAAGAAGACTACAAGTGAAAATGCGTAAGCAAATCGATATGTCACCGTTATTCGTCAGTCTGCTGGAGCAGGGTCCGAGCAGTCAAAGCAAATATTTGGACTAATCCTCTTGCAATGAATATTGCCCTCACAGAATCTTTGTACTACAAAAATTAGCGTCATCGAATGAAATTGTCTGAGCAGTGTGCATGTGGGTCTGAGTTGAAATGTTCGAGAAGAAAGGGGTGAATATTTTTGCTTTAGGCAGTTTATTAGCGTCACTAAATCCGAGATTAACATCATTACAAACACTACACCCCTTCAAGACACGTGGTTCTGTGTTGAAGTATTTGCGAAGAGAGAGGTCAAGACATATTTTGCTTTCACGCTGTTTCACTGAAGGAGTCAGGAGGAGGGTATTGCATGTGGTGAGTAAACCAGTGCTTTCTATCTTTTATTGACCTTTATCATGTTTTTCTTCAGAGGTACTTTTTTACTATGCCATGGCTTTCGAAGTACTCTTCAATGTGGAAGACTGAAATGCTTTAAAAAATGCCTTCCAGTTTTAGATCGATCTTGGGCCCCATTGAGGACAAACTGGATATCCATATTTACTCTCCATGCCTTAAGACGAGTAACATAATTGTTGATCCTTATTTCATTTGGTGGTAATGTTAAAAATATGGTTGGAGAGTTTAATACTGATTTTATAGCCAATTTATAGTTATTTTCAGCAGTTCCTCAAATGTTACACATTCACCTTCTTTCAAATCATTTAATTGTTTTAGTTTTCCAAGTGACTTTGTGTTGTTTTATGTTGTGGAGGTGTATCATTCTCTAAAGAATAAAGTATTTCAGTTGCTCTCATAGGTGGTTGTGAGTAATGAAATCAACATTCATTCTTTTGATTTCTTTCTACAGGTATGAGAATGCTGGTGAATCTGCCTGTTAACCAGCTTGTGCAGTTCCGGGTCATTAACTGGCAATTGACAACAAATAATGTTATCAATAAGCTCTGTAACAATAGCATCATCATCGTTTTAGTAGGAAATTGTGCAGCACTGCTGGATAGTTCAGAAGCATGCACTTTATAAAATTATATTATTATCATTATCATTATTATTATCATTATCATTATCATTATTATTATCATTATCACTATCATGATCATTATCATGATCATTATCATTATTATTATTATTATTAACGTCATCAACTCAAAATACTGGTGCATTTTCTAGCCATATAAGCATGTGAATGTGAGGTGAACCTTGTTGCTGGTATTCCACCCTGTAGAATAAGTCAGAAATGTTTCCTAATGCTAGTGCTTCACCATTTTCTCTGACATGCCTGTTTCCATATGTATATATGTTAGTTCATTTTGGGACATATTCATGCTGTGGCACCTGGGAAAATTTAGTGGGGGCGAGGGAAAATAACAATGAAATAAAAAATCAATGAAGTATAAAAGTGGCAGAACGAAACACCTGATTCTCCACTTTGCATAAAAAATATTATCTTCATATGTATATATTTAAGTTCATTTTGGGACATGTTTGTCAGTATGGCATCTAGAAAAAATTAGTGAGGGCAAGGGAAAATGACGAAATAAAAAAGCACAAAGTATAAAAGTGGGAGAAAGAAACACCTGATATTTCACTTTGCATAAAAAATTTTCAATGACCTTGAGCTGTTATTGATAAAACCATTTCTTACACCTGCATGGAGCAAACAACACTACAATGCTTTTAAGGCTTTTCAACCCCAAAATAATAATGAATAATAACAAAATACAAACATATGTTTAGAACCCACAATTACATTAACCACGAGAAATTTCTCAGGGCAAAACAATATCTGCATGTAAACCATCAATTCCCAGTATCCACCCTGCACTAGACATATGTTCGCATTGCAGACCTATTTTTAAAAGATACTGGAAGATTTCTGCTTGATTCGATCTGAGTACAATGCCAACGAGTAAAATTGACATCTCCTTGATACCTGAGTGCAGCATCAATTCATGAGTAAGATTGATAATTCTTTCTACATACTAAATAAATCATTGACAAAACTGATTCTTACTTGATACTGAGTGCAGCATAAATGAATAAGATTAATTCCTAATTAAAATTGATCAGCTGACTGAAGTAAAAGCTAATAAGAAGTAAGATTGATTCCTGCTTAATACTGAATAAAACATCAAAAAGTAAGTCTTTATTTTTATAAATGTGCTATACTTCAAAATGTCTAGGTTAGATTTATATGCAGGATTTTAATGTGGAGTAATATAGTTGTTTTGTTGTGTCCATTTATTTAATATTTGATGGAGGCCAACTGTTTTTGCATCTACATTTGGCACACTATTCACAACAATCCCATTCCTGCTCAGTTGAAATAGGGTATGGAAATAATAATTGACTTGCATTTGTGTTACATATTCAGAGTCCCCATCAATGCATGGGTGTGCGTCTTATCCACACAAAAAATGAAAAGGATGCACAGTTTTTTGGCAAAGTGCATCCTTGGGATCCAGGAAAAAAGCTCCGACTAGTTGGGAAACTGGGTCTGGAGGGCCCTGCCCAAATATCTCTGCGTTCATCATGGCATGTCCTTTGAGGCACCATTTTGTCATTTGTCAGATCATGTCTACACAAAAGCATTTATTCGATATTTTCCAGCCTTCAACATTGAGTAAACCTGAAAAAAGGAAACTTGAAAGTGATACAGATTAGGGGGGGGGGATGATACCCAGGCGAAGAAATGCAAATTTTGTCCTAAATGGCTGGTAAAAATTAGGGATAAGAAAGAACAATGTTTCAGTGACATGACACCATTTTCAAGTTCAAATGCAAAAAGATAAACTGTCAGAAAATTCACTCAAGATTAACATACTTCGTAATTACATATGAAATGTCACGCATTCCAAATAGGTTTGCTTGGATTGAGTCTGACTGGACATTGAGAGATGGTGTTAATTCTCTAATTAGCAGCATTTCATGCACTAAACAATTGAACTTATTCAAGCACTTCCTGAGAACAGAAAAATGTCTGTACACGTCTTTTGGAGCAATAAAGTGTTCGTTATTGAAGTGTTTGCCAGTGGAAGAAGACTGTTTAGTGTGTTGAGCCATGCGTTGGCAGTACACATAACTTACAAAACTTGCATCGCTCAAGTCACATTGAAATTTATAAATTACGCGTTGTTGGTTAACAATAGGTGGTTTAATCCCGTGCACTTTTAGCTCTCACTGGATCTTATCACTAACAAAAACGAGTTGAATGACAGTGTGGGTCTTCAAGCTCAGGTCTTTCAGCTGTTTATGGACCAAGTCTGCAGAATCCTGGTCTTTGAAGGGCAAGACTATTCAAACTGTTGGGTTCTCTCTTTGGGCAGGTCTTGGTTGCAGGTCTTCAACTTTAGAGGCAATAAACGACTTGACTGTCGAGTTGATAAGGTGCTGTGGATATTTCAGCCGGGAGAAAACTGCTGTCAGATGGTCACATTCTTCAGAAAAATACGACCAGCACGATGTTGAGCAATATACACGGTCAAGCATGGTTTTCAAAAGTCCTCGTTTATATCACATGTCAACATGGCTCTGGTAGTGGAGCAAAAGACCTGTGTTAGTAGGTTTTATGTAGACTTTGGATTCCTAGAAAAGGAAGCAGACCATTACTCTCTCTTTCCATGGTGAACTTCACTGATGAGTGGCAGTTGGTGAGCACTTGAAGAAAGGTAGCTGCTGATGCTGTGTCAGGCATTATAGTTTAAGTGTTGTCAACATATCTCTTATAAAATGAAGGCATTTTACCTTCACAAACCAGAGTTTCTTCAATGGCTCCCATGAAGACATAAGCGAGTAGTGGCCTGAGTGGAGAGCCCATGGCAACGCCATCAGTCTGTTCGTAAAGTTGTCCATTGAACTGGAACAGTTGGTCTTTGGTGGATGCTTTGAGAAGATCTACTCGGTCTATTTTGCCGAGGTTCAACTGGTGTGTTTCATTGAACCAGTTATTCACAAATGCTTTATCATCGAGTATCTGTATTGTTTCCTCTAAGGACTCGTTGGTAAATAGCAAGGAAACATCATACGACACTAGAATATCACCAGTATTGATCTGCAGTTGACAAATTTCGTCCGCAAACTCAAAAAACGTCAGTTATGGTGTACTGGTTATAGGATAAAGGCTGTGATTTCTCCTCTAACCATTTTGCCAATCCATAGTTGTATGTCTGTGTGGCAGATAGGATGGGAGGCATAGCTAGGCATTCTTTATGGGTCTTGGGCAACCCATACAAGTGTGCTAGCCAGGAGCCTGTGGGTCGCACAGAATCAACTGTCGACTTTGGTAGAATTCTATGGGCAATGGATTCCAGCTCTTTCTCCTTTTGGAGGAGTGGGAGGTAATGTTTAGGTGGTCTGCCTCTAGTCTTCAGCCTCTCTGGATCAACCACTCTAAATTTAGTTGCGTCATTTATGGATGCCTCTGATAACAAGCATAGATTTTCTGGCTTATCCATGACAACTACCCCTGAACCTTTGTCTGGTTTTGTGATGACAATATCATCTTGTCGTTTCAACTGGGTCATGGCTTTAAGGAGTGATTTGGGGGGCTTAGGGCCTCTTCAGTGGATTTAGTTAAGTGCTACAGTTTGTAGGGTTGCAGCAGAAAGATCTTTGAGGTCTTCAGGTTGGGCTCGAGCCTCCAGTATGCTTTTTCGAAGCTGGCCTTTACTTAGGTGGAGGATACCCGTTGCGGGAAGGCAAATTTCAAGCCACGACGTAGGACCAGTTCTTGAAAGAAAGATAATTCATACGATGAGATGTTTAGTATGTGCTCATTGACGTCCATCTCCTTGTTCTTGCCTTCCCTCAACGTGTATCCTCCACCGAAGTAAAGGCAGTTTATATTTTTGCATTTGAACTTGAAAATGGTGTCCTGATGTCACCGAAACATTACTCTTTCTTATCACTAATTGTTACTTGTTTATGCTTTACAAAACCTTTGCTTTTAAAATATAATTTGACCGAAAAACAAAATAACAAAGTGCAAAGTTTGTCTCAATGCCTATGGCTGTAATTCTAAACCACCACAAAATTTCGTGCATGGAGCAAATAGTTTTGAGTGCTCATCTAAGGCTCCTTTTGTGTGGTCTCGGGTACCTGAGACAACCCACCCCTGAGGTAACTTTATTAAGCATTTTTATGAGAAAATGGTTTCCCTACAGGCTGAGTCAAAGTTGACCCTGCATGATCATTCATAACCCTTAGGTGCACTAACCCTTATTGAATAATCAAATGTACAAATATCCATCTTTTTTTGAGTTTCCCTTAGTCATTTCCCTTAGTTTCCCTTAGTCATTACCTGTGTGGTGCTCTTCTATGGGGCTCTTTACAAAGGTGCGGTTCTTCCCAGACCAGTAAACACCAAAGATTGCAAGAGTTCGCACTGTGGATCTGATAAGAGTTTGTCTGATTACGTTTGTTGCAAGATTGTTATTGAACACTCAAGCCTCAAAATAGTATGACTAGATGTACCTCGACCTCGCATCGAATAGCGGAGCCTTGATTACATGTCGTTTTTGCCAAAGACTACAAGTTTAGTTCAGCATGACGAAGTCTGAACACTTGAAACGCTCCCAGAAGCAGGCTTTTAGCCAGGATTCCATGAGTGGCCATCCACTAACAAATATGGGGCCAAAGGTCCCACCCTGCCAGGAGGTTTGGTGGTATCCCCCCCCCCCAGGAAATTTAAAAAAATTGTGCATTTTCCGGGATATTCAGCCAATAAGTGTATTGATTGGCTTTGAATGTTAATGCATCATTTTCATTGCCAAAAACCTAAAATCAGGGGGTGGGGGGGGAGGCTGGCAGCTATCTTTGATCTCACTGCTTTTCTGGTTTCTATGATCGCGCCAGAAAAGAAATCTGTCAGTCATTTGAGAACTGTAGCAAGCATGTGTAAAATGCCAACATGACATGAGAGAACCACAACATGTTTTGCTGCCATTTCTGTCCAGGATTTGCCTTCAATTGTATCATTTTTTATTCGCTCTTAGTACTCTTTAGCAACAGCTCTGAGACAATCAGGTCTAAGGGAATGAAGGGACAACTTTGTGTCAGATTAGCAACAAGTTTCAGCCTGACATTTTCCAGCTGAGCATGGTGAGTTTCACATTCTTGGTTGCTGTATCAGGAAGATAACTATTGTAGGCTGCTTTTATTTTGCTGCAGAAATTTTAAAGGTCATTACCTCCAATCTTCACACTGACATAAGAGAAGTTTTCCTTTGCAATTATTCTTCTCTAATTTCTGTTGAAAATAGCGAAGCCTCCGAATGTAAGCTTAAGTCTTTTAAATATTTCCAAACTGTTCAGAGTTGGATATTTAAACTTGAGCTTATGTTAAATAAGCTTTTCCATCTACAGTTTTATCCATCTTAATTTACTTATGAAACACCACATTTATGTTATGATTTAATTCCCTGTGATATGTTGAGTTTGAAGACTTTCTACAAGTGATTTAAATCATGAAACTTGAAGGCAGTTACAAAGCACTCAACAAGATTTGCATGTTTCAATAATGCAGTGATAGTAAAGGTTTTGGAAACTTCCATTCCTTACTGTTCAGTACCAGTTTGAAGTCTCAAAATAAATTTGAAAGCATTTTCCTGCTTGAGCCTCTGCATGGGAATGCCCAAAATGGAATTGCTGGGCACAGACTCAATGTGAACTTTTATTATGTTGAGGTATTTCATTTACAAGCTTAAAATTTACAATTTCTTGGGCTGTGGAAATAAAGAAAGCAGCTTCTGCTCACATGCTTAACCTTTGGCATAATTTGTACTGGTGATAAACATCAGTATTATTTGTGTGGTGGAAGAAAACTCTGTCATACTTCTGGATATCAAAATAGGGCTGCCATACACTCATCTGCAAAGGGAGATATGAAATAGACCCAGAGAAGGCAAATGAGCCATGTTACCTGCATGTGTGTGCTAGCTAGTGATGAGGTAGACAGGCAAAATGACCATTTATCAAGAAAATTGACTGTAGCTTGGACAAACCTGAGTCAACAGAACCTCCACAATGTTGAATTAGGTCAATTTTGATACTTGGCTCCAAGGCTTTGGAGAATATTAAGAAGTTGTATCAAGTGCAAGGGATATTTGTTTTATTTCTTAAAGGCATCGAGATGAGTAAGGATTAAGCACATCGAATTTGGCCTAAAGTGCATGTTGCCAATCAGAAGCTAGTTCCTTTAATGAAAGGACAATAATTAAATAAGACAATAAGAAAGGCTAACATAAAGTCAGATGAATCCAGTCTTTAATTATAGTACTTGCCTCAAATGGCAATTCTTGGTGCAATAGAGGACCATAAACTGTTTGAAAACCTTTTCAGAGGCAGCAAAACAACATTGTTCCAGGGACTAATTAGATCAGGAAAGGGCAACAAAATGAAGTAGTGAAGTCAAACATCCTGTGCAATCTCTATCACAACTACTTGATGGGGCCCTAATTATTTAAACAGTCAAGTCTGGAAGATCAAAACAAATGTCTGAGGATAATTATGAAGAAACAAAAACAAAAATTATTAGTATCAAATATGGACCAAAGAGATGGTGATGATTCTCAATTTTGCAGATGGAACTATCCACTATTCACTTTGGTAAATAACGCCAGATGCTTTCTCTGAAACTGCAACAGACCTCTTGTAGTAATAAGTTATTAGGTGACAGGCAAAATCCTCAACCTAACGTAACAGAAAAGCGCCATACCTACTGTTCTCATCATAAAACATGCTATAACTCTGTATATTTAACTCTGTCAGTTAATTCAGTGCAAACAGAAGGGTCGCGGCACTGCATAAAATGGAAATCCTTACTAACATGGAATCCAGAAATACAGAAATACTTCAGATTATCCCATCGATATTACACCACTACACAAAAAATGCTCGAAAGAAATGTTACACCGTGATTACTGCAATCTGGCTCACACCGAAATAAACATCCACATTGCTTCATAGTGGAGTTCCTGCTCACATGTTTACAGTGCAATATTTATCCCTGCTCCCTCAAAATGCCCAGAATTTAGATGTAGGGCAACTAGAACTTTTCCTTAGATGTTTGAACGTGCAACAAGCAAAACGTTTACAACACTTTACAAATGCTTTCCGCTCATGGAAGTCTGCCTTGATTCTAATTCCCACGAATTGATAATAAATTTGTTTCCCATATACACCAAATGGAGAAACCTCATAAAAATCCCACCACCATATATGGAACTACACATTATTTCAAGTCATTAGACATAACTTTACATCACTAAAGGACACTAGACATCAACGTACATCATTTCACATTATTAGACACTGTTCACTATCAACAGGCATCATAATCCATCACCACATGTGATTCACCCTCAGTAGACATCATTTACCATAACTTAGCATCCTTCACCATCACTAGACATCACTCACCATCACTAGTCATCATTCAACATCACTAGACATAATTCAGCATCACTAGTCATCATTCAACATTACAAGACATCATCCACCATCACTAGACATCATTCACCATCACTAGATGTAATTCACCATCACTAGACGTAATTCAGCATCACTAGTCATCATACAACATCACAAGACATCATTCACCATCACTAGCTAGCTAGCTAGATAGATAGATAGATAGATAGATAGAAAACTTTATTTAACCACGGTGACTGATCAAAAAATTACAAAACATTGCACTTTTGTTCTTCCCAAAAGCTGTGAAATAATTACAACTAGGATCTTTTTTTTAAATATATAAATACAAGTTTACATCAATATATTAAATATGATATGTTAAGTATGTATAAATAAATCTTGATTACAAGTCTAAAAGTTGATAGAGAGATTGAGAGATTCTAATTTCTGTTTAAAAGCTCTCATGGATTTTTCGTATTTCATTTCATCTGGTAATACATTCCAGATGAAATTACTAGACGTTATTCATCATCACTAGACATCATTCACCATCACTAGACATCATTCACCATTACTAGACATCATTCACCATCACTTCCTTGGCTTATGGTACTTCGCGAAACGAAACGAAACGGTACTTTGCGAAATGGTACTTTGCGAAATGGTACTTTGCGAAACGGTACTTTGCGAAACGGTACTTTGTGAATAGTTACTTTGCGAAATGGTACTTTGCGAAATGGTACGTTGCGAAACGAAAATATTGTAAAAATATTGAATGGGGCAAATAAACATTGATTGCAAAACAGGTATAAGTCGACCCAGGTTTGCGTGATGCCTGACAGGAAATGAAGAGTCTTTTCTAATTTAAGCATGAAGTTAGAAATACCGGCAACTGATGAGATCCACATGGAGGATCGAAACCATGATCTTGCCTGAACTAAGCCGAACAATGGCATATAAAACACGCAAAAGACAGTCAGCAGGACTTGGGCGTAAACAGCTACATTTGAATCAGGTGGTGCCAGAACAACCAAAGGAGGATCAAACCTATACATAGAGCAAGAGAAACATAAGCTCGATCAGATAGCTGCAAGAAACATAAGAATGTCTCTAGACAAACGTATAGCTTTCTCAAAGTAAAGCTACGGCGTCTCCAAAGGAAATCGTACAGAGCAAATATGATATCCGGGATAAGGATCTACCTACTGTGCTTGCAAACAGTTCTAATCAAAGCCGGGTGCGGCGTCACAATGTAGAATGCAAGTAAGCAACGCGTTCACGGTAAATTTCATATTTTGTCCCTCAAAAGCAAATTCCTGAAATGAAACTAATTCCTTGAAATAAGCCTAAACAATGCATAAACACATGGCGAATTACAGAGGTGTCAAACTCAACGAGTCGCCATGCAGATAACAGCGGAAACCAGAGGGTCCACAATAGGGTTCTCAGATCCCGCTTTCCCACCCATTTTTTCCTGCTAATCCCGCCATTCCGCCCTTTTATGCTGGAAATCCCGATCCCGCCCACTTTTCAAAGACGTTTCTGCGTTAATTATTAACTTATTAATTTAATAATTAATTTAATTATTAACACAGAAACTTTTTAAAAATAGGCATCGCATAAAAGATCACAAAAGAATATAATGGCTAGCAGATAAGTAAGAACAAATCATTATAACGTTTCTTTCTGTAAACGGTTTACTGTTTTTTCTTTTGTCCACGTATCAGTGAAAGAAATGATTGTTCAATCCCAGATTCAAGAGATGGCCCGCAAACACAATTGACAGTTCCTTTCAAAGTTTTCAGTGTCTTCACTTTCCTTTAAATCTGGGCTCAGAACTTTTCTTTCCGAATGGAGGCATTCCTGCTCGCAAATCCTTTTCGTAATATATGGTGACGCAATTCGTAATGTTACATACTTCGTTCAGTAAATCACTATCACCGCCATTCGGTGTGGCCATCCTGCACAAAACAAGGCAAGCGCTCTGGAAAAGGTCAAAAGACTAGAAACACTAGAAAGGATCGGGAGGCCAAGATTGCAGACGCAAGCGTCAAAAATGTTGGAAATGGACAGATGTCATTGATGTCGGAGGTCAACACAAATGATTGCAATAGGACTCAAAGACCTCATACAGTTTCATGATACTAACATGGTCAAGCGATAATGGATACGTTTGAGAGAACCTGACAGGGTACAGAGCTGTTGCTATTCATTACTTGAAACCTGACGCAGCTATATGCACAAAAGGTTCGTTTCTGCCAGCTTGTGGTTTTTGCGCTGGTCAATAACAATTTATGTGGTCACATAAGAATTGAAATCCCATATCCCACTCTGTTCCCCTTGCGAATCCTGCATCCCAACCCCATAAAAACACAAAATCCCACTCTCGCTAGTAATTGTAACTCCCGCTTCCCGCCTCCGTTTTCTGCTCAAATCCCAAATATCACCACGAATAAAAGCCAAATCCCGCATCCCACCAAAGCTATTGGAAACCCTCAAACCATGCAGACCTATGAGTTATAAAAATTTGCCATAGCACGATCTAGCAGCTCAACTCCACTTAAAATTCCTCCTTATTACACAACATGACGTGCCTTCATGAACACAAGTGAAGCGACAAGAAAGGTCGAGTGACCGAACAGAGAACAGCAAATCTACAAATGTCATGAACCGTAGAAGTCATTTAGGCTAGTCAACCCCATTTTACACAGATTATACGCATTTTCGAGTGGTCTGCGTTTCGTTTTCCAGGTGTCTGTTTGAGAGATCTGTGTTCAGCTAATTAAAAGAGCTGCTTACCATTTATGCAAATTTCTTAACTAAAATGCCGCACCGACTGTTCTATTCTATGGATAACTTCGTGCTTAAATTAGAAAAGACTCTTCATTTCCTGTCAGGCACCACGCAAACCTGGGTTGACTTACACCTGTTTTGCAATCAATGTTTATTTGCCCCATTCAATATTTTTACAATATTTTCGTTTCGCAAAGTACCGTAAGCCAACATCCTTCACTATTACTAGACGTAAATCAGCATCTCTAGAGATAATTCACCATCACTAGACATAATTTACCATCACTAGACGTAATTCACCGTCACTAGACGTAATTCAGCATCACTAGTCATCATTTAACAGCACAAGACATCATTCACCATCATTAGACGTAATTCACCATCACTAGACATAATTCACCATCACTCGACATCAATCACCATCACTAGACATCATTCACCATCACTAGACATCATTCACCATCACTAGGCATCATTCAACATCACTAGACGTCATTCACCATCACTACACATCACTCACCATCTCTAGATGTAATTCAGCATCTGTAGACATATTACTTACCATCACTAGACGCCATTCACCATCACTAGACGTAATTCACCATCACTAGACGTCATTCACCATCACTAGACATCACTCACCACTTGATGTAATTCAGCATCACTAGTCATCATTCAACATCACAAGACATCATTCACCATCACTTGACATCATTTACCACCACTAGAAGTAATTCACCATCACTAGACATCATTCACCATCAATAGACATCATTCACGATTACATGTACTAGACGTAATTCACCATCACTAGACATCACTCACCATCACTAGATGTAATTCAGCATCTCTAGACATAATTCACCATTACTAGACATAATTTATCATCACTATATGTAATTCACCATCACTAGGCATCATTCACCATCACTAGACGTAATTCACCATCACTAGACATAATTCACCATCATTAGACGTAATTCAGTATCAGTAGTCATCATTCAACAGCACAAGACATCATTCACCGTCACTAAACACAATTCATCATCAGTAGACATAATTTACTATCACTATATGTAATTCACCATCACTAGACATCATTTACCATCACTAGACATCATTCACCATCACTAGACGTAATTCACCATCACTAGACATCAAGCACCATCACTAGGCATCATTCACCATAACTAGACATAATTCACCATCACTAGGCATCCATTCAACATCACTAGCCATCATTCACCATCACTAGACGTCATTCACCATCACTAGACATCATTTACCATCACTAGACATCACTCACCATCACTAGACATAATTTACCATCACTAGACATCAATCACCATCACTAGACAATATTCACCATTACTAGACATAATTCAGTATCTCTAGACAATTCACCATCACTAGACATCATTCACCATCACTAGACGTAATTCACCATCACTAGACATCAATCACTATCACTAGACAATGTAATATTCACCATTACTAGACATAATTCAGTATCTCTAGACATAATTCACCATCACTAGATGATATTCAACATCACTGGACATTATTCACCATAACTAGACATCATTCACCATCACTAGGAATCATTTAACATCAGTAGACATCATTCACCGTCACTAGATGTCCTTGACCATCACTAGACGTCATTTACCATCACTAGACATCATTTACCATCGCTAGACGTCATTCCACATCACTAAACTTCATTCACCATCACTAAAAGTCTTTCACGATCACTAGATGTCATTCACCATCACAAGACGTCACTCACGATCACCATCGCTAGACGTCATTCACCGTCACTGGACGTCATTTGGCGTCACTAGACATCATTCACCATCACAAGACATGATCTTCCATCACTAGACGTCATTCACCAAATTCAAAATGTAAAATCCGCATAGCTGCCTTCCCTATAGAATATGAACACTCCCAAGGTAAATAATACTCTCACCATCATCGACATCATCTGGCATTTGGTGTGCCGGCACTGCGTATTGATAATTCTAAATGTCGCATTTTTCTGAAAGCAAAAGAAGAATTTCTACTCAAATTAATAAGAAGAGTGGTGCTTGTACAATTGAAGGAATGCTAGAGCTCTTTGAACAGTAAAACAAAAGAGTATGTTGACACAAACACGTACACTCTTATGCATTATTCGGCGCAACTTAAGAATAATATTTCTCTCCAAATGCAAGTAAACTTTATAATAATAAAACAAATAAAAAAGCCTTGACTGTACTTTGTTCTTTTATAAAGCACTCAAGGAAGTGACGAGGGCACTCAACAACAACAACAACAATTTTTTTCAGTATTGCCATATAAGTACATGGTATTACCCATTATAAATGTAATTACAATAGTAATAGAAATATATGTGTATGTATATTTATATGTTTCATCAAATTCCAAGAGACTGTCTGAAACCATACATAAATGAACATAAGCAGCTATTAGTTGACATATATGATAGGTAATTTAGGGATGAACCGTTTGGTAATAATACTGGGTCGGTGTCTTGTGTATCAAGCAGGAAAGGGATTTCATTTAAATAGATTGAAAACCATTGGAGAAAGGTTGCAGCCTTGTCTGACACCATTACGGTAATCAAAGAATTTACTTCTTTGGAAACCGTGTTTAATGGATCATTCTGTTTTGGAATAGAGAGCATTAATCATGCAGGTCATAACATGTTCCTCCAATTTTGTATCTGAGTCATTTGCAAAGTAAACTGTCATGCCATACTGAATCAAAGGCCTTTTTAAAACCTATGAAACCGGTGTAAAGTTTGCATTTGGTTGTATGAGTGAGGTATTTATCAATTAGAGTTCTAAGGGCGTAGTTATCGTCAGTCGTGCAATGATTTAACACAAAGGCAATTTGAGCTTTGTGTAAGATATTGTGGTCCCCTAGAAAATTTTTCAGTCGGTTATTGAGGACAGCACCGAAAAGTTTTCCTAGGCAGTGACGTATTTATACATATGCCACTATAATTTGCTGGGTCTTGTTTGTCTCCAGATTTGAATATGGGAGTTATTACACCCTCGCACCAACGTTGTGGAAAGTACCCATTGGTAAGGATATGGTTAAACAGTTTGCAGATTCCGGACTTTAAGTGGGGCTGAGAGCTGGTTTTGCGCATTTCATTTTGTATTCTGTCAGGACCAGGGGCTTTTCCAGGTTTTAAAGTTTTATTGTAGTTTCAATTTCTTCGAGAGAAATAGGGTCATTTAGATAGATTTGATCATCTTTCTGTTGTTCTAAGGCTGAGTTGTTGTTCAGAACAGACAGGTTGAATTTAGATAATATTGAAGGTTTTGATTTTGAATGCAAATTTTCAAAATGATCATATATAGTTTGTTAGTGGTTGTTTCCAGCATACCCTTTGTAACATTTTTATCAGTTTCATTTAGTGATTTCAAATAGCTCCAAAGTGCGTGCTTTCCTTTGTGTTTAATTAGGTTGTCGATTTTTGAGTTATGTAGTTTGATTTTCTTGAATTTGATAAGTTTTTTAATTTTTTTGCAAACCATATGGTAACCCTGCCTAAGAGTTTCATCATAAGGATTTCTATGTTTTTTTATTAGATAGCTTGGTCAAAGTCTTCCTCAGTTGGAAACATTCTTGGGCAAACCATTTCTTTGAGTGTTGTTCTTTACAAGCCTTCTTTTGGCAGTTTAATTTGAGAGAACTTGAAGGTATTTCATTTAGTAGATCAGTGAATGTTTGAGCGGCCAGATTAATTCCGTCTCTTGTATGGTCAAAAGGCATTTGTTTGAACATTAGAGGACGTGATTGGAATTCATCTGAAAGAATTGTAGGAAAAACAGTCACCTGCGGCTCGTGTTACAACCACTCTCTACAAAAGAGGCAGGGCATTAAAAAATATACTCATACGAGCTTAACTATAAAGGTCAAACTAGCATCCCCCAAAACCGCGTGGACTCTTAAAATTTTCTTTTAGTTTTGCATTACAACAAAAGAAATTTATTGCTGGTCATCCACTCACGCAAATCTAAGATCATGAATGATGATGATCATGATGGTGAATGATGATGATCATGATGGTGCATGATGGCAAATAGTGTCTTGTGATGATGAATGATGTCCAGTAATGGTGAATTATGTCAAGTGATGGTGAAGAATGTCTACTTATGGTAAATGATGTCTTAACTGATGGTCAATGATGTCTTAAGTGACGGGGAATTATGTCTAGTGATAGTGAATGACATCTAGTGATGGTAAATGATATCTAGTGATGGTCAAAAACACCTGATGATGGTGAATGACACATAGTGACAGTGAATGATGTCTAGTGATGGTGAATGATGTCTAGTGATGGTGAATTACGTCCAGTGATGGTTAATTACGTCTAGTGATGGTGAGTAATGTCTAGTGATGGGAAATGATGTCTAGTGATGGTAAATTATGTGTGATGATGGTGAATATCGTCTAGTGATGGAGAATTATGTCTGGTGATCGTGAAAGACGAAGTGATGGTGAATAACGTTTAGTGATGCTGAATGACACCTAGTGATGGTAAATGATGTCTAGTGATGGTGAATAATGTCTAGTGATGGAGAAGGACGTCTAGTGATGGTAAATGATGTCTGGTGATGTTGAATGATGTCTAGTGATGGTGAGTGATGTCTAGTGATGGTGAATTATGTCTAGTGATACTGAATTACGTCTAGTGATGGTAAATGATGTCTAGTGATGGTGAATTATGTCTAGTGACCGTGAATGATGTCTAGTGATGGTGAATTACATCTAGTGATGGCGAATTACGTCTAGTGATGGTGAATTACGCCTAGTGATGGTGAATTACGTCTAGTGATGGTGAATGACACACAATCCTCCTACAAGAAGCTGCTGGCCAGCAACATTGTTTTGAATTTAACTTTGCCTAAATTACATTTAGCCACATTAGTATTTCTCAAACTCAGTAATTCATCAAGTTAAAACAAAGAAAATCACTACTGTGAAGGAGGTTGGATACCCGGTCTTAATTAGCATAGATTTTGATGATTTTATTTCACTGTTTACTGCGTAGTTTTTATTTCAGTTGATAAAATAATATCAAATGCTTGAGACAGTGTTTCATTGGCTATCCAAACACTTCAAATTTCATCAATTTCATCTAGTGGGATATTTTCATTTGAACTCATATGACTGGTTACTGATTGTTGACATGGATCAATGGTCTGCTGTTTATGAAGGACATCTGCTTGAGTCATGAATGTCAGGAGGGTCTCTTCTGTGATACGTTGGGTTCCAGCTGAAGCCTTTACTGTTCTTTTAACAGACTTCTGTAGCTGTTCCCATAACCAAAGTCGGGTGCAGCAGGTCGGTTAAAGTGCCACAACACTCCATGTTGTGGAGAAATCCAAGATTGGCTGGGCATCTTGCATTTCTCTCTCTGCTCCAGCAAAGTTTATTCCATCGTCAGAGCAATTGTGCACTACTATCCCCCAGCTTCTTTGACACCATCCTTTCCATTGCACAGCTCTCGAGGGTAAATTGTGAAGACTATGCTGGACCACTTCTATTTTTTCCATCCACACCTCACAAAGACTGAAAATACTGTTGCCAGTACCATGACGAATAAAGACATTTTGAAGAAATTTACATAAACCAATCTGTTTTTGTGTACAAAATCTTCAGTGGCTTCTGTGCACCTTCCTCTGAGCTATAATGTAATAAAGGTTCACTACTCCTCGTGCTACAGGCCAGCTGTTTACTGTCGTTTTTAATTTTGAATTTATGCTACACATGTAAGTGAAAGGCAGTGAATTTCCCTTCATTAATGGTATCGTTGCACAGAGTGAAGTGCCACGACTCCATGAAAAACCTCTTGTGGTAGCTGGTCACACATCGTTCGAGGATCTGGGTGTCTCTTGAGTGAATGTTGGGACACATGGATGCAGCATGTTGTTTGATCACCACTTGCGCAGCCTGGATCATGTTGAGCTCCATGTGAGCTTCACGAGCACTTGGTCCCCCTGATGCAGCTGAATGAGCAGTCACAACACCTTGCTTTTTATATGATTCCTTGGATTCAGTTGATCGTTGGTCGGTACTTGGGCTCTCAATATTTGACCGAATGCTATTTCCAGACTAAAGGTTGGATCAATGTTAAATTTTCAGAGGATGTGACCCATACAATCAGATGCACCCTTCATGAAAGAAAGCACCACAAACCCCAGTAGCCCCTCTTGTAACTGTCTGGTTTAGTCTTGTTTTTCAGGCACCTCTTTAATAGCCTGTCAGGAAACCCATTCGCTTTCGAATCAGTTAAAACTTAGTTCAGGGTGTGTAGGTAGTATGTTGGTTCTGTTAAGGAGTATTTCACCTGTGGCACAACTTCAAATAATACGAGCTCCTTCCTCATTGTCAGCAATCTGTCAGCTAAGCATGAACTCTTCAACTCGATTGAGTTCTGTACAGTATACTGGTTATCCTCTTGTAAGGTTAGGAGATTGGCCCAAAGTAATCTTCTCTAGTATGTAGTAAGGAAGAATAAAGAGTAACCAAGTCTATGGTTGTTGATAAGGCAGCCATGATGGGTGTTCAGAGTTGTGCCTTTCTCCATGTTTTAGATATTTTGACATGTTTTAGATGTTGACACACTTCCTATAACTTGCAGATCAAAATTTCACTTTGCTGGTTCCAAAACAAATTTGTCTTGACGTTTTGACTGTATTAGTGTGTCAATAATTAACTGTGAAGTTGTTGCAGTGACCTTGTGTTTAGTAAGACTGCGGATTGTTTACTTGTTGTTCTGAGAACTACACGCTAGCTTTGAGCATCACATTGTTGCTTATTTTGTTTGCAGTGCCCCGCATGGTGACTTGCATTTGCTATTCATACATGAGTCAGAAAATTTTGTTATATTGAGTCAGGGTAGTTTGCATAGTCCCAGCATACTATGCAAATGACTCACTTGACGACACTTGGAATTTTTACCAAGCTAAACTCATGCAAATGTTACACAAATAGGGAGTGGAGACTGGAAATACAACGACATCTGCAATGACTGAAACTGTGTCAAAATTCGTACAGGACTGTTTATGAGAGTCTAGACTTTCATACAATTTTGATGTTGCCACTTCCTCAAATACTATCTTTTTTAAGCACTGTAAGAAATATTTTTTTTGCAAATGTTCAACCTACAGTGTACTTTGAAGTCAAGTGTCAGTAAATAGATCTGAACGTAACCAGAGGTTGCATGACATGTACGAATAGCCACTGTGTATTTTGTTTTCAATAGGAGGTCATCTCTAGCAATCTTGGTGAATAGTGGTATTAAGTGTATTTACCTGGGCTGGCTCAATAAAGCAGGAGAATCCTAAAAGTATATAGAGTTACAAAATGAAATAGGTAAGAATCTTAAAATATGAAGATGGAAATAGAAAGGTGTAGCAAATACCTCAAACAAACTATAATGAGGATCTTATGAAACAATCTTCTTTGTGTGAAAGCTCACTTAAATGTTACTTCGTGTGATTCTTTGCAGTTTGAAAGCTTTATCAGACAGCAACAGATTATGGAAGAAGTCCCATCAGATGAATGGGATTTTGGAGATGATTCAAATCTACACGAAAAAGACTTCACTGATGCAAGGAAACAATGTGAAGCAATTGTGCAGTCTGAGAGAAGTAATGAAATGTTGCATGATTCATTACCAATGAATTTAAATCCAGCTGCTTTGAAACGACTGCGGGCTGAACACCCACCAAACAGGGAACAAGAACTGGCATTATTGAAATATGCCAGAAATGGAGCAAGTAATTGTTGTCTCAGTGAAAGCGAGAGAAAAAGTTTCTGTGAAAACCATTTTCAGAACCTGATGGACCATGAAAGAGAGCAGGATTTGTATTGTGGTGAATATCAAAGAAAATTGGAGTCAGCTGGTTTTGAAGGTGTTGAGGAAAGAGAGAGCCTTTTAAGTGACTCTCAGAAAGCTACATGGGAGACTCCAAAAAGCCACTCCCTGTCAAAGTTTCTTGGTAGTATGGACGATGGTAAGTTTGACAAAAGAAAGGCCTTCCAAGTTGATGGACAGATGGTATTTTTGTTGGATGGGAAGCCTTTACTTTTACATTATACTGATTAGGCATATGTCAGGTGTAACCAGGTTACAGAGCCAAACAAACGAGTTGCAGAACCTGCAAGCCATGATATGCCTATAACTGTAGTTATGCTATAAAGATGTTTTAGTAGCAGGTGGTAAAATAAGTCACAACGTAAATATTTTGAGATTACAATTAGGCCCTGTTGACATCCCAAATACCAGACCCTTGCTTAACAGGGCTTCAAGTATCCAGATATTTCATACATTTTTTAGCTTCCCCCGCATTTTCCCTATAATCCCTATTAAAAAATTATTGTAAAATGAAAAGGGAAAAATTATTTCTAAACTCATTAACTTAGTGCTGGTGGATGTAATACCAGCAGTGAATTTCCTGGAGCAAGCAAAAGAGTGACCTGGTAAGTGCAGTACAAATGTATACCAAAGGGTAAGGAGTTATGGACCTTGAGATGGAGCCTCCCCATTTAAAAAGATCTTTAAATTATTGTTTAGTGGAAAAAGGCAATTATTAGAAAACAGTGCCAAGGGATTGAGTGAGTGCCAATGCAAGTTTCCATTTGTATTTTGAATCAAAATGGGTATATCATTATCCTCAACAGTATAAAGCAGCTTCACAGAGAGACACAAACTAATAATGAAAACATACATTTAACTTTCATGTTTGCCCCTTCCCTTGTACCTTGTGATATTTGTAGCGAAATTCTGAAAACATCCCTCTCCCTCCCCCCCAAAAAACAAAATTCAAATATATAAAAATCACTTTTTTATCTTGAAAATGATCTCAGAGACATCAAAACATTGTTTTTTATGCCTAGCCTTTATCTTAAAATGTGTTTTCAAGAAACTGCTTAATCAGAAAAAAATGTTCAAGGAAAAATGAACAGGAAAAATCAACAACAAATAAACCATTTTTTCAGAAGAGCGACTATATGTATATGAATTTCTTACCAGTACAACAACATACGAAATATAATTGGAGAGAGGATTTCTTGAATTAGTAAAATTGATGTACTTTAGTGAAATTTTCTGTTTAATTTTTGTAAACCTCTTACAGAATGCAGTCTTTGGTTACTGGTTCAATTTACTGTCAAGAAATAAAATCACACCAGAGTGGCTTCATATCTTTATTGTAATTTCCATTATCAGTAGCGAAATCACACTTGGACAGGTCCACTGATAGTCTCTTATGTGTACGTTAAACATGGGAAAAGCAGGTTACATCATGTAAATCATGGCATAATGTATGCCTGTGTGGGGTGTATATGTCTCAGGGGGTATTACCACCTAAGAAAAAAACACAATTTATGTCATCATTTTAATGACTGACACATTCACTAAAATTAAACATCAATTGAGAACTTTAGAGACCTCCATCATGTCACAAAAAGACCAACAACTTGACAAATGTAAAACAGTAAAATGTTCATTAGTAAAGACCTGACAAAAGGGTTTCAGAGCAAAAGTAAAAACAAATGAAGTGTTATCTTGACAGAAAAAAAATATGTATTGTTTAACAAGAGAAACTGAAGAGAAATTATTATAAATGCTTGTTGTTTGTATTTCTCTTTGGGTATTTGCTCATTTACCACCTTAATAAGCAAGATATAATGTATAATCTTCACCTCTGCTTTAAAGTTTTCAAACCTACAGTTTGTTTTCATATTTAGAGGGGTTCATAAAATTTTCAAGCACACCACCCACCCCCCTCAGCACCGATTCCTACTCTCCCATAGCCAGAATCCCATTTCAACCCCTCAACATTTCCAAATACAATCAACACAATTTTTGAGTTATTTTTTTGTACAAAAATACCTCTTAGTCGGCGCGTCGGGTATGTTATGGACAGGTCAATGGATGAGTGAGAGAGTGAGTGAGTGAGTGAGTGAGTGAGTGACTGAGTGAGTGAGTGAGTGACTGAGTGAGTGACTGAGTGAGTGACTGAGTGAGTGACTGAGTGAGTGAGTGACTGAGTGAGTGAGTGACTGAGTGAGTGAGTGACTGAGTGAGTGACTGAGTGACTGAGTGACTGACTGAGTGAGTGAGTGAGTGAGTGAGTGACTGAGTGACTGAGTGACTGAGTGAGTGAGTGAGTGAGTGAGTGAGTAAG
>Ga0126338_10000469_pt1 | contig 21793 bp, 9 predicted proteins | sample OrbCmetagenome_2_FD_92529 | JGI IMG/M metagenome (GOLD analysis project Ga0126338, IMG submission 92529) | Coral microbial communities from Petempiche,Puerto Morelos, Mexico - Orbicella C C metagenome | ecosystem: Host-associated > Invertebrates > Cnidaria > Coral | place: Petempiche,Puerto... | reverse complement strand
TGATCCGATCCGTGATCCGATCCGTGATCCGGTCCGTGATCCGATCCGTGATCCGGTCCGATCCGATCCAGGTTTTGTCGACGCCGCATCGAGATGTACTTGTCGAAGTTCCCAGGAATATACATGGCCAACTACAACTGATATGCTTCTCGCAATCCTTGAATCCACGACAATGAAGCCCGTCACACTGAATGCTTTATATAGTTTAATAACTATCTCTTTCAAAAGAGACCGCTCTTATCTTCATATCTACAACCGTCTCTCACTTCTAAGCGGTCATTTTACAACCGGTAAAAGTTTAGATAAAAGTTGGACTAAGGACATTTTAAAAACCACGGGAGATGTTGGCAAAACATAAAAAAACATTTTGTATATCACATCACAAGCCGAAAAATTTAATTTACACGAATTTTTTTCCAAAATAAAGTGCGAGAGATCTTGCTGGAATAATCTAGTTAGCGCGGTAGCTGTTCGTCATCTTGGGAGTACCTTGTTTCTTGAATCCAAGATGGCGGTGGAGACGCCTGCGGGCTAAGGCTCTTTTAAGTGAGCGTTTTGTCAACATTTCACGCGACTTCTTTAATTTACGCTGCTGAACTAATGCAGCGCTTATATGATATAGCTACTTATAAGTTCCAGGAGATTACTGGAATAATAGCTGCAGCTTTTGACCAATCACAAAACGTGTAACATATTTTCTATCTTCTAATTCTTGGTCATGCTTGGTTCATAAACGTTTTATAACTCACTTATCACACTATTGTCTGTACTGCTCAATCTGTGCAGTTACTAATATATATCGTAAATACATTAAGTCCTTCATTTCGCTCAAAGGGCGACTTCCCAGAGCGCATGACTAGGAGAGTACACATGTACACTAATACCAAAAAGACAACCAAGATTAAACTGAACTATATTTAGAATAGGCCTGGTGGGCCTTTGTCACTTGCCCACATGTGATCACCAAATTTAAGTTAGACAAAGCCTTTTAAGGATACGCCACATATCGTTCTTGATAATTGTGGTAAAAAAGTGAATTTAGGCACCAAAATTGCTAATGAAAACAGGTAAAACTGAAGCAGTTCCTGGGTTGAAACTTTGCACAGAAATTGCTCAATCTGGACTTACATGGATCACGGATACATCGTGTACTTTACTACTTTTCTTTAAACACTAATGTATACCGCCTTTTACAAGCAGGGTCTTTGTTTGGATTTCTTCTCTATTTCTGAATGTGGGTCACTTTTATATAGTACTTTAGGTTATAATATGTACAGTAGGCAGTAAAATGTACAAATTACCCAGGGGGTAAAAAGCTGTTATTTGTATCAAGACTTCCTGGAAGAACTCAAAAGAGACCAATATTATTCACTCCGCGAATACTCTAAACGTTGCACGTAATTGTGACATCAGAGGCATTACGTTGTGTTGCTTAGCAACTTCTCCCACGAAAGCTGGGTGCTCGTTTATATCTTGGGGACTGGATTCCTACTGAAAAGTGAAAAACACGTGCTTGGCAGCTTGGCCGCGGAAAACCGCCTGCATTTGCAGGTTATGCGCTGGTTAAACACATCTGAATAAACTGAACAGCTCTGATATAAGTCTAACCATTTCTATAGTTACTTCTCCTTTCCTTATTACATATTGTAACTACCACATACTCACACTTGACCTCTAAAAAATTCATTTCAGGGCTATAAAGCATTTTTTTTACTGTATTGAGGTCTCATTTTTTCTTTTCTTTCTTTCTTTTTTTTTTTTGCAATCTGTCGCAATCTTTCTCAATCTTGACCAGCCTTGTTAACTTTCAGTTTGTTATTAATTCTTTGGTGTTTTTCAACCTTACGAAAATATTATTTTGGGTTTTCCTTTTAAAAATCAGAAAAATCACAATATCCATAATTCTTGAGATCAGTTTGTTTAGTTAGTAACTCCCTTCACCTGAAAACGTGAGCATCTAATTAGCAGAGGAACATAAGATCACAACCTTGTGCAAATTAGACAAATGATCTCTTTCAACAGAAATCAAATGGTTTAACTGTAAGACCTCTTGGATGCTGGCATAACACCTTTAATTTTCTATAGTGACAGTCTCACTCTCCTTCCTTTCTTTGTAGTATGTATGTTATCATCGGCTCTGGTTTTCCCTTCATGGTGACTGGACCTCGCTTTTTGAACACAAAATCATCATGTGGTTGGCACAGCAGTGATCTGCAAATTGAGAAAGATGCTACTGACAAAGATGCAAAATGAAAAAAAAAAAAGTTATAAAAAGTTGGTATGTTTTTTTCTCTTGGCCCATTAGCCTGCATAGCAGGTGTAAAATGGGGGAGAGGGAGAGGAGGAGTGGAGATGGAGGAAGAGGGGGATGTTGGGGGTAGGGGCAGGGATGGAAGGAGGAACACACTCTTCCCCCTCTCAAACTCATTTTTAACCTCCCCTTTCCCCTCCCCATTTACCCCTTTCACTCCAAGAGACAACATAAAAAAAAAAGATCACATCATATCACATGTTGTTTGGTCATGTTATGGATAGTTATTTTTGCTAGATTGTTTGTTTGTTTGTTACACAGTGAATAGAAAGCAGAGCAAATCTTGATATAATAATATCAATCACCTGTAGGCAAACTCTGTAACATTGATCTTTCCCCGCAGCCCAGTAGTTTCTGTGCGACTTGTCAGATTGACTGTGTTTCCAAACAGACAGTAGCGTGGCTTCTTCTGACCCACAACACCAGCCACAACCTCACCAGAATGAACACCAATTGTAATCTAAAACAAGAAATAAGTCCTTTATTTTACGAGACTACATGGAGAACCAACATTAAATCTGACCTACAGAATAAACCATCTTCTTCTTGGGACCTCTTCCCTCCCTTGCAATATTTGTGAAAAACTTCCACAAGTTGTTCTTTTTAACATGTTTGAAGAATGAAGAACGAAAAGTAACATCGAACAAATCTAAAATACAACAGTAGGGGGGCTTTCTCACCAGAAGAAATATGTGGTTATTCTTTGACGTAAAAGAGGCAGGTGGGTGGAGTGAGGTGCTGTGAGAGTAAAGGCATGTCTTGCACAAGAACACAACACATGAAGTCCCCAACCAGGGCTTGTAAAACCCAGACCACTCGATATGGAGTCAAGAGCATTAACTAGGAGACCATTGCACCTCCCAGTTATTCTTTGTAAGTAACATTACTTATTAGCACAGTTAGTCCATGTGGTTAATAAATAATGATAATTGAACTGAGTGGAGTGCAATTTGTTCTGAAATCACAAGTATGATTTCAGACCAAAATTGCATGACACAAAGTTCAATTGCCACTTTATTAGATCCATTTTGAAATCGCACAATTTTATCGCCTTAGATTTTAGATTTTGGTGTATTGTTCCAGTAGCCAGTTTGTTAAAAATAGCGGAACTAGAAATGTCTTTACATATCATTTAGTATGCGAAATGATGTCACGTGACGAAAACTCATTCGAGCATAACAAAGGACAAGCAGTTCTGAAGTCAGAATGAAAACGGTCTACTTCATGCATAAAAGTTCAATTCCTGTCGCCTAAATCAATGATGAAAGGTTTCTTTTCCTCTGTGGTTGAGGCCGAGACTTCTAGTTGTCTTTAGAGAAGGAATTTGAAGGTGCAGCCAGTGTAATTCTGCGATGGATTTTTTTTGAGTTGTGAAACCCCTTCGAGTGCATGATGTCCACTGGATAGTTTTTCTCTTTTAAATACCCATTCAATGGCACTCTTGTCAAGTTCTTACGGTGCCATTTGTTTCAAGATATTTTCAAGATGGCGGGATTGGCACCAGCTTTGTAAGATGTTCGTTCATTCGCTGTTTTGTAGTTTTGACTATGTTTATTTACAGCAACAGAGTTGAGCTCTTGTGTTGCTTTGTTTGAAACTACCGGAAACCTGGAAACATCTACCTTTTTGAGGTGGCTCTGAATTTGTTGTTGTGTGGTTTTTGTTTGTTTATGTTTTACTGGACTCTGTATTATATGAATCTTGCGCAGATGCTGAAGAAAAAATCGCCAAAATATTCATCAAAATGGACACTGAAAGTTGGAAACTTCCATTAACCTGAAGGAGCTTACAATCGTCATTCAGAAACTGTAATTAATTAAATTCATCAATTTAAAAAAAAAAACAACAACAACAATAACAAAGTGTTGGCAAATATAGTAGTTGCAAAATTCAACTCACAATGGCTTTTTGTCCTTCCTTTTGCTGAAATTTTCTTCATTACTTTAAACTAACCTTGAAATCTGATTGGTTGTTTTGTTTTACTGTCCCATTCTCATTGGCTGAGAAAAAGATGCGATTTGGAGCAAAAAATAGTGCGATTTGTGAATAAATCGCACCACTGAGAGCCAATCAGATTGCAAGGATAATCAGTGGATTCAAAATGGATTTAATAAAAATTAGTAACACACTGACCCTTAGACTTTGGAATATTTATTTTCATTTGCCATTGTAAAAACTTCCTCTGTTGTTTTATGATTTAGCCCAAGGCATAGGCAGGGTATTATTGCAACCTGTTATCTACAGAACAATGGGTAGCGCATTCCAAGAGCAAGTGGGCAACCATTAATATTAGAAGAAATTTCACGCATCAGTATGATTTGGGAGGGGGTAATTTTGGGTAAGTTATTGTCTTGGCAGGAGGGGGGGTTTCATTGGTATCTTATGGAATTCTTGCAAGTTGTTATATTTGGTCACCTGCATCTTTCTCCCTTGTGCGTTCACTTCTTGTACAATGTCAATCATATCCAGAGCCAGATTTGCAATATTGACGGCATGTTTAGAGCATCTTGTTGGTAAACCACTCACAGCCATGTACTTGTCTCCTACGGTCTCAACCTGAAATACAAACTTTGTGTTAGTAACCAATCAAAACTCTCCTTATGAAAACAGACTCAAGAAGTCAGTTGTTCATTTCTGCATCTAATGGCTTTGATGTTGTAACTGGACCAAAAGACGTGTCATTCCAGAAAATATCCATTACCACCCAATGGAAGGTCATATTTGAAAATTCTGAGGGGATGGGGGATCTGTAATGTAATGTACTGTAATGTATGGTACTGTAATGTACTGTATGAAGATCACACTGGACTCAAATTCCTAGAGGAGTGGGTGGCTCAAACCCCAGGGGGTACTTCCACACAAAGAGCTTGCAGGATGCTTGTCATCTCACTTAAGGGTTTTAATCATGGATTCAGTGATTTTACTTAGGGTGTTGATGACGAAACAGCACTATTTTTAGCTGTCAAAGTATCTTTTAGGGTGCACTCAAAGAAATAACAATAAAAGAAACTCTCTTATTTCTGTTTTTAAACTTGATTTCCACCAGTCTCGAGTCTGGTCTACTAGTGCGGGTACCTGTACTGAATGTCCAACGGTGGGTAATCGAGCCTATAATTTATGTTTTAAGCAGTACCTTTCAGGGGTCAAATAGAGCTCAAGTCGTGCCTAGATTGGTCCACTTTAGGTGTTTAATTTAAATTTTCTGAAGAACATCCCCAACGTTTTCATATGGGAGTCCCCCGAGGTTCAAACCACTTCCATAGGGGAATAAGTATAAATTGTCTGGAGCAACATGATGCAAAAAATACTCAAACATTGCATGACTTTGTGTAACTCCTTACCTTGAAAACTTCATTATTTTTGTCAGCCAAAGCATCAAACTTGGTATATGTCTCATTAAGAAGTTCCACAATTTCCATGGGCTCGCTGCTCTGATTACAATAATTTGTAAAATCCACAATACCACTGAACATGATTGTAACAAGCTCGTACTTCTTAGCCATGACAGGTCGTTTCAGTCTGAGGTCGTTAGCCACTGACGTTGGCAGGATGCTGTAAAGGAGTCTATCAGTGAGTTGCTGTTCCTTCTGCAGCTCACGTGATGTCTGCTGAAGCTTGTCAGTCAGGATTTCAAGTCGCTGAGACAAACGTGACTCTGCATTGTGTTGTTCAGAGAGAAGGATGAGATCCCTGGTTGCATCGTGGATTGGAATGTCACTCAGATACAGACCTAGAACATGTTGAAAATCATCTTCATACCACTCACACCAGGACAAAATTTCAGAGGCCGATCCCTTACTAATTACTTAGAGGTTATTTTTAACCTCTTGAGTGCCTATACGATGTACTCAGTTAGATGTCATGATTTTTGTCCCTCAGGAGCCTACATGACATACTGAGTGAGTCAAAATTTTAAGAGATTTAGTCAAACTCCAGGCACACAGGAAACAGCTTTGATCAGCACCTGAGATTTCTAGGTTTTTCGAGAGACTGAGCTAATTTCCCATTGCTGTGACATCATATGGATATCAAATTATGTCAACCTCAGTGAAATTAACTGCAATGAAGAGACACTTTAATGGCCTTTCAAAAAATGTGTACATGTCTATAGTTTAAGTGAAAAAACTTATGGCATTTGAAGTTTTTTTCTAGACACCCATTTTCAGTGAAAATGGTATATGGCACACTGCGCAGACAATCATCTTGAACTCAAGGGGTTAATATTTGAGCATTCAAGACTTAATCAATATTTTTGTTCCTTTGTGTTGGTTTTTTTTCTACCTATTTGGTGTTTGTAAGCCTGATAAATTAAAGCTATTCGTTTTTAAATCAACATTGCCCCACAAGTACACAACAAAAATTCACACAATATTTCCTTATAGATTTATGTCAAATAGAAGAAGATATATCTTAGCCACATCTACCAACCTATTTCATTGAGGCCATCCAAGTTTAGAACACTTGGTGTGCAGAGGAACATAACGCTGTCACATTCTGGAAGATACAGCATCTGTCCACGGAATCTCATTGTTGGAAAATCCAGGGTACCTATATCATCCTCTGAAACTGTCGTCAAACTGGTAGAATCCAAAAGTCCTTCTTTTGTTTTGACAACATATACCTTGTTGATGAACTGTAAAATGTGGTCATATGTTAACTGGATATGTGGACGGATGACTTCAAACACTTCATTGAGCCTCGTCTGACCAACTTTCACGGAGGGTAAAACTCGGAGCAGAGAAATACCCGCTTGGTAAATCACCATTTTGTTGTTGAAAATGATGTGAAATGGACATGCTTGGCAGAATGTTTGATTGCTGATTCTAGAACCTAATGTGACCAACTCCAGCTTCTGCTCCATCTTTTGAATTTGTTTATCGTGATGTTTGAGTCGTGCCATGTCATCGTAGTTTTCTGGCGTGACAACAATCTTTGACCATGTTTTTTCTTGGTTTGTCGGCACAGACACCTCAATATTTACCTCAATTTTATAAACTTCTCTTGCAACTGCTTTGACAATACCTACAACCATGTACTCAAGCCCAACCCTTTCAGAGTAATATAAGATTTCTATACCACGACCATCAGGAGTATCGTTGGCATGAAAAGAAGGTGCTCGCAAGCCCGGGAAAATGAACAGGAGATGTTCATGAAGTGCATCCAGACTGTTGAAAAAGTCTTTCAGGTTACTTCCGAGAGTGTCGAGCATCTTTTCGTAGCCAGAGTTTTGGCAAAATTCAAAGAAGATTCTCCCAAACTTTTCCAAAATGGCATTGTGTGTCAACCCTAATAAGAAATAAAGTATTTTAACTTCTTTTCATCTGTATTTCATTTACTTTATTAAGCTCATGGGCTAATTCTGTGATACCACAGGCAGCCCAGACGTTGAATATGATTAATACGTGACATTATGCTGTTGGCGATTGCGTTACAATTTTAGCCGTTTATAAAACAACGCATGAGAATACTTCAAAAATTACTCTAAATGTTACGCATACAAAATAATTTGAATAAAATGGCTTACCTTATGTTTGCATCACGTTGTTTTGATGTCTCTGGGTTCCTGGAGGTGGTTTAGAGCCATTTTGGCGAGTTTTACATTCTGGTGGTTTACTTCCCCTAAAGAGAAACGAAAGGCGGGCGACCCAGTGGCCCGACAGCCTGCACTCAAAGCTCCATAAATTCCACAAAAATGGTCTAATCTTGTCAAAATTGCCTCATGGCAGCCGTCGATAACTCTTCTTCCCATTCGCTTTCTCCCAAGGTTCCAAAGTTTATCTTAACCACCTGAGAATCGCTGGTTTTCCAGCTCTTGCTTTCCATTTTTGCTCCGTCTTGATCTGTAACCGATTATCCTGGCCACAGGATTTGAATTTCATGACAAAGTCACCTCCAACCATCGAGAGGCACCGGGCATTTTTTGAGGCGGTTGGAGGTGACTTTGTCACAATGGCCCGGTTACTTAGCTAGAAATTCAAATCCTGTGGTGAGACAGAGCAAAAATGGAAAGCAAGAGCTGGAAAACCAGAGATTCTCAGGTGGTTAAGATAAACTTTGGAACCTTAGGAGAAAGCGAATGGGAAGAAGAGTTATCGACGGCTGCCATGAGGCAATTTTGACAAGATTAGACCATTTTTGTGGAATTTACGGAGCTTTGAGTGCAGGCTGTCGGGCTACTGGGTCACCCGCCTTTCATTTCTCTTTAGGGGAAGTAAACTGCCAGAAAGTAAAACTTGCCAAAATGGCTCTAAACCACCTCCAGGAACCCAGAGACATCAAAATAATGCAATGCAAACATAAGGTAAGCCATTTTATTCAAATTATTTTCTACATGCAGCATTTAGAGTAATTTTTGAAGCATTCTCATACGTTGTCTTATAAACGGCTAAAATTGTAACACAATCGCCAACAGCAGAATGTCACGTATTAATCATATTCAACGTCTGGGCCGCCTGTGGTGATACTGTAAGTCCTGTCCATTTTTCTCCCCTCCCACTTCAGTCTCACCAGGGAATCCTAGTTGGGAGCAAAACCCTGCAGGTGCGACAATGTCAGCTGGTTTAGAGGTCCTGTTTAGGTGGAATTTTAAATGCAACACAGCCTTGGAACAGCAATATGGAAGTTTGTAACACGTGGTGATGAATAATGTGACTTGTGTTCAAAAGTGCAGCTCCAGATATTAATCCATACTCCCTCACAGAAGGGATTGGAATTTCCTGGGGGGGGGGGGGGAGGTGGGGGTTTTGTAAGACCAAAAAAATTAAAGAAATCTATGTAGCTTAATCGAAATTTCCAGGGGTGTGTGTGTGGGGAGGTGGTCTTAGAAAAAAACCCTTCTGTGGGGGAAGTATGGATATTTTCTGCAACTACACAGTTCTGAAAGCAAATGTGACGAACCTTCTGAAATTGCAGCATGAAAAAAACACCCCTAACAGTCCCCCTCCCCAGCTAACGCTACTAAATCTTCTAAAAAGATATCATTCCAGTGATAAGCCTCTCATGTTTTTACTGTTTCCCTGTGAAAAAGGTATTTCAGTTTTGACAAGGTTTCTAGGTCAAGTGTCAATTTGAAATCGTATTAATACAACCGCATGCATCGTATGACTGTCTCTCCACAGTGCCAGATGTCTGAAGATTTCTTACGTAAAGCAAAGCAACATCGGGTCTTTTTAATCTATAATCATTCTTCGATCAGTCACTGATTATGAATCGATTTGCTTTTAAAATTTGTCTCCCACTTCAGCGCTCAGTGCATCGCTTTGTATTCAAAGGTTCCCTTAATCTTCAAAGCAGCTCAGTGACATTTTCACCCTCATTTGAATTTAAGCGAAACAAATAACACATAATCAAATGGATATTAAAAAGTCTTAGTTTGCTTGTTATGAAGTAAATTCATCCAGAGAAGGGCTATCATATTCACTGAATTTCAAGACAGCCATTCATTTATTTTGACACAGCGCTGAAACTTTTTACAAGGGGAAAATTCAATGTAAACAACAACAGACGTTCGTGCGGGCCTTGAGACAAATCTCGTAAGTTTAAGGTGGGATCGAATACTATTTTATCACGCTAGGCAATGTAGTTATGATTACTTCGCCATTTAGGAAATCATAATTTTCACATAAAATTATAAAACACAAAAAGCGCGAAGGCGAAAATTCAGAAACCCCGGGGTGACCGGAAAAGCGGGCAAATACATGTACACAGGCACAATGTGTACTCACCGAGAACTTCGGAAGCGACTCTCAACAGATCGAACGTATTTTGATCATCATATATTCTCCGCTGGTTGAATTCTCCTGTTTCTCCTAAATCGAGATTTGCTTTCTTCCTACGAGGCAAAGATCAAGGCACACAGTCAGTCGCGAGAGAAAAATTCTTGACATGTTGACATCAATACTTTTTCGATTGGTGAATGTCGGCCGCTTCGCTCGATCGGTTTAGGCCGATGGTTGATTTACAAATGCCGATCTGTAAATATACGTACAATATCTCCTCCCATGTTTCGAAGCTGCTCTCTCGTATCACAAACTCCTGTAAAGCTTGGTTCACAAAGCCGTACATGGTCACAGCAGTTAGCAGACTGACATATGCCTAAAAGCTGATTTTCTGCCAAGAGCGACCCGGCGTTAATTGACTTGACACTCGACACTTCCCACAATCGCTGAGCGACCAAAAACATGACAAACGTCACCTACTTTGCATAATAATAATAATCAGTCGTGTTCTCTATAAACGGCTCGATAGGCTTATGCTAACATTTAAAGGTTAAGCGACCCTCTACAATCATCAAATCTGCGCAGATTGACGAAACGTGGAAGATAAATTAAAACTTATAGCTACTTAACATGCGCAGTATGACATGGCGCGAAATGTTTCAGACATCCGAGCTAATTAGAGAGATAACCGCTATCAGAATAGACCACCAGCTAAATTAAATAAATGCGAATCTATATTTACTGACGTCCATGAGTCAAATAGTTGACTGATCGGGGTCTCTGTGCAAAAAATGTTAAAATAATAACGTGTCATGTTACACGTGGACGAGTTTTGTGCTGTCACGCGACCCAAGCGTTACGTGACGCCTACTGTCGGGACTCAGTAGTTCGTCGTCATCACCAGTAATCCGATAATTGTCGTCATCATCATCATCACCACCACATGACAACAAGACACTCCGGATGGGGCTGCTTATCAGTTGATAATAATTTTGTTGATAGTTTTCAGCCATGAGTCACACGCGCGCGCGAGCGAAGCGAGCCAGAGCATCGAGGGAAGAGTGCTTCGCCGCTCGCCCGAGTGCTCCCCGTTCGAGAGCCTGCTCGCAAGCTACTTATCAGTAAAAAAATTTCTTTCGTTTCTCGGCTATTAATAAATTTTTGTGCATACATCGCCTCATTATACTTCTCGACTGACACTCAAAATTTTGACCAACTATCATAAGGTTTAATAAACAATGGAATCGCTTGTTAGCAGATCTTAGAACGTAATTCTCATTCATCCCATCTAGTTATGGCACAACATCTTCATACGGCAATACGATTTGCTGTCAAAGGATATTTTTTACAATAACTGTCTAATTTCTCGCTCGCTGATTGGCTCATTTTTATCATCAGTAAGAGTACAGACGGATAAAATTTTAATTTTTGCAAGCTTTTTTAAGAAGCCAATGAAAAAGCGAGAAAAGCTATCGACAATGTTCGAGTCATTTTGAATAAAATTCAATTATCTTTGTTTACGGTTTCTTTTCCCCATTTATTCCCGGCATTTGACCATTTAGGGGTCTTGTTATTGTAAAAAACAAATTGACGCCATTTTTTTATGCGTCTGCCCTCTTATTGATGATAAATTTCGTCATAACATTGTCAAAGTTTACTTCGGAACCACTCGCCTGCTGCTCGTGGTTTCACAGCCACTTTGACAGTGTTATGACGCAATTTATCATCAATAAGAGTACAGACGCATAAAAAGCTGACGTCAATTTGTTAAATTTCAGTTCCTTTTAATACCAACTGAATACCGGCTGAGGATCTCGAGGCTTCACAACGTTAACAACCTAAAGACAGAATTTTCAAATGAATGCGTCAGGCATACTTGAAATTTTTAAAGATCTGATCACGACAAACCTTGCGGCCAATCGTTGTGACTAAAATTATACGAGAGGTGGAAATAGGAAACTAGAAGACGCCACAAGATTTAAACAACAACGAAACACTTTATTAATTCGGTTATAACGAAAAGCCGCAGAAAACCCACAAACAATCTGAGTAAGTCGCGGTGTGTATCTTAACACAATTAAACAAAGAAATATTATAGCTGTATCTCGGAAAAAAACAATTGAACTTTTTGGTGGAATTAATGGCAGTTATGACATCAGAAGAAAGTGTATGTACTTCCATTTACAAGCCTTTCCAGTGCAAAACCCTATAAATGTATTCTTTTTTTTGTTAGCTATGAATAAGCATCTTTGAAAGGTACGTCTTGAAACGGGCGGCGGTCTGTGCCCAGGCCTCCACTGTAGAAAATATCGGCATTCGTTCCACACATCACGTGACACCTTTCCGGGGCCCTCCATTGGACGAGGAAAAAAATCGGAATTTTTCATAGTTGCAGATCAGCCTGTAACAGAAGGAACAAGACACATGCATGACATGATTAGAACAGAATAAAATTAACCTCGTCTTAATACAAAGCAAGAGACAGAACTATTCGTGACGAGTGTTGAGTCTGCGAGGGAGAGAAAGAGCAGGGGGTATTCCCGGACTAAATTCAACCTCACAGGGTCCAAGTGGGGAAAAGGGCCTGGCATCGACGTTTACTCCTAATTGTTATGTCGTACTCTCTCACTACAGAAAAAAAAGGCAATATGTAAGTGAAGAAAAAAGGTCACGTGTGAAGGAGGATTGAGTCTTACTTGTCTGCTAGAGGGCCTTGTTTACCTGTAAGTGGTAGAACTGATATTGATCTTGCCAGGCTCGCTATCAGACTCCATCTTGTTGGCAACAGTGACGTTATTTCCAAACAAACAGTAACGAGGCATTTTGGCTCCAATGACACCAGATAACACTGAACCAGTGTGAAGACCAATCCTCATCTAATGTAAAAAACAAAAACAACAATAACAACAACAACAAAGCTCTATTTCAATTTACCGATTAGTAAAGAAGGAAGGTAGTAAAGTTGAAGTCTCTTTCTTCAGACAACTGAATGCTCAGTGAAGTATTCGAAGTCGTGCAGAGAAAATGAAGGGTGGGGAGGTCTTTTACTTTACGCCTACTTTTTTGACTCTGAAATATATGAATACTGAGGCTAGAGAGTTGCAGTTGTAGCCGAATATCGTTCGGTTGATAGATAAAATATAAGTGATTTTTTGTGTTCAGTTAATTTTAATGCAACTATTTTTTAATTATAGTTTGCCACGTATTAAGTGTAAAACTGTGGCAAATTTAAACTTTCTTTTCAGAACATACCCTGAGAAGAAGCCCTTCAGGTGACAGTACGTTTTCTGTAACGTCAATCATTCTGAGAGCCATGATTGACACATTGACAGCATCATCCGCTGTCCCACAATCTTTCTGAAGGCCTCCGGCTACCACGTAAGCGTCCCCAATCGTCTCTATCTGTGGAGGGTTTATATGTAAGAAATCTAAGTAGGGAAATCGCGGTTCACTGAGTCGCCAAATCCACTAGACTGGCGCTGCTCTCTCAAATGAACTTACTTGGCAAAGTAAATTTATTTAAGAGAGCAGTATTTCTAACCGCTTTTGTCAACGCTTAATCCCTTGCTTTCAGCAAATCTGCAGCATGATGAAATAGTGGTTGCCATATTTTGGAGCTAGCATGTTAAAACCATTATTGATACGCCTCAACTTATAATTAACCTGGAATTTTCCAGAGATCTGGGAATGAGAACCAGACTACTCTCTTCCAGTCTCGTCCAGTCTTGATGCTGACCAAAATGAGCGAGGGCTCTTGGTAAAATATTTTTTCGCTGCCATATTGACGCGTGCGCGTATTCTGCTGATCAGGTAAACAGGTTTTACGAGAACAATTTAGTAAGTAATGATAAAAGTAACAAAAAGATTAATTTAAGCCGTCAATAGATTTAGCTCCCGATATTTACTCAAATAGAAGCGACGGAGACAGGCTACACTTCAAAGTTGCACATAACCTACGTTTTTCAAATGCATGGGTTTAAACGAAAACTGTTCCAGGCTCTCGGTCAGTGGGGACGGTCGAAAAAGCGAGCGGGAGAGCTGAGAGCCTGCGTGGTCTCCTTTTTCTCTCCCAGACTCCTCTCGTTGCCCACCCACTTTTCCAGTTGTCCCCACTGACCGAGAGCTTGGAACAGGCTAGTTTAAACGGTAAATGTGATTTAATTACAAGATCAATTAGTATAGAAACCATTCTACAGACCAAACAGCACCCCTGTCAGTAGTTATCTTATTTAGCTCCGGCTGCTCACATTTTCTGTCAAATTCTGTAAACAAACTCTCTAGCATGTTTACAACGTCCATTGGAGCACATTTGCCACAGATTGAAGTAAACCCAACGATGTCACTGAACAAGATGGTGACGTCTTCGATGAACCTTGCGGGAACTGTCTTCCTGTGAATCAGTTTCTTGGCCACATCGTGCGGAAAAATTGACTCAAGAAGGTCTTCTGTTTTGCATTTTTCAAGTGCTAGTTCGCGTTGGGCTTTTTGAAGCTCGATTTTTTAACTGCTCCATGCTTTTCTTGAGACCATCTTGCACCACGGCCTGTTCACTTAGAAGAAAAAGGCTCCTTGTAACATCATGAAGTGGAATGTCACTCAGGAAAAGAGCGCTGCCCTGGAGTTCATCAATGCTCTCCACACGAGGTGATCCGAGGAACAGAGTGCAATTCGATTCCGGCAAATGAATCATTTGGCCTCTCAGTTCAACTGCATCAGGGGAAACACTATCTTCGTTACCAAATTTAACGCGCAGTAGAAACGAGCCATTTTTTCGACCCAAGATTGAGGGAAATGTTAGCTGAACTTTGGGATCTAAAAGTTCAAAGTATTTGCTAAAGTCTTTTTCCTGTGCTGATAGAAAAGGGCCAAGAAGCCTCGCCAATGACGAGCCGAGCTGTTGAATCTGAAGACTTCCGTCAAATATGACAAGAAAAGGAAACGCTGAACATAAGGCAGGCACTGAAATTTTCAAGTCCGTAGGAGACGTGGATTGATTTCTGTTCATGTACTGTAATGTCGCAAGGCTAGTTTCGACGAGATTTTGAGGACTTTTACGGCTCTTAAATACAGCATGATTCACGTTAAAATCGACTTGAAAAAGAATCTTGTTATTGTAGTCCTTAGTCACCTCAACTGTAACAATAATGTCAAACAAGACTTTTGTCGCGCTTTTGACCACACCCGCTACAAAGCCTTCCCATTCGTCGCGCATGCGTGCATCGTAGCAGTGAAGGTCGAGCTCTGATTGGTCCTCAGATGTCTTGCAGTGAAGAGAAGGAAGTTCAAAGAAACTGCATTTTTCTTTCGATCTAAGCAACTGTACAAAGTTGTTGAGCCCATTCAAGAAATCCTACAAAGAGTTTCCTAAGGTTCTTAGGGCTTTCCCGTATTTCTTGTGGCATTCTTTGAAAGCTTTATCTCCCAGTTCCTCTAGTGATTTTGGCTGTGCATTTCCTACAAGACAGTAGATGAATTTAGAATAGAATTCCCATTTGTATCGGGAGATCAGCTGTGAATTCTTTTTGTGGCAATATATGTACAGAAAAAGCGCTAATTAACAGTAATTAGAACAGAGCACGTGTTTTGGCTCGCTTACAGCAGCAGCTCACAACAGTTAAACACGCTGCTAACTCTGAACGAAATAATTAGACTGACATTCAAATTGTGACTCAAATGTCAGTGGCCAAGCGGTAACACCAACATGGTTATTAAAGAACGATACAATTTAATCTCGGAACATTTTAATATTAGTAGGAGTTAGCAGCTTTATCTTGAATATTATTTAGGAAGGCCATTATGTGAACTACGGAGCTACCGGTGAGAACATTTACTCCAATAAAGTTTTACAAGTAACACGACCTTAAAAGAGTCCTTTTGTTAATTAAGTCTGTCAAAAACCTTCGCTAACATGAAGTATACTGAATATGAACTGTGACGAAAACATTACACTGGAAATGTAGTTGCAGTTGTTGTGACAGTTTACACGAGTTGTGGCTGTTACCCCCGCGTAAATAAACTCGTCTTTATGGTAAGGTCCAACCTGTTTTGTTTGCATCATTTTAAGATTTACAAGGATATTATTTAATGAACTCAAAATTCTTCTCTTACAGGACGGACTTACATTCTTGTGATTTTATGTGCCTTAAAGAGTATTTCAGGACAAACTTCTGGGGCACAACTGTTTGGAATTTCGAAAAAGAAACTTTGAATTTTTGCCGCCTTTAATTATAGCTCTCGCGAGAGAAATGTTTGATTTCGCCGCGACTTTAAAATGACCCACTTTTAATTCAACCCTAAATACTCGTGTAAGTGACCGTAATGAAAAGGAAAGACCTTCTTCCGGCAGTCTATATTAGAGCATTGTAACAATTTGGAATCAGTTAATCTAATGAGACTTAAAATTTTCTTTTATTACTTTAAGTTTCATTTTGAACGGGTTGCAAGGTTGAATAATTAACAGGAAATTTGTACGTTAACCTATATAGCTATATTTGTTTAGGACGCAGCAATGCTTAAAAAATATATTCAGTAGACAAAAAACATTTTCCTGTTCCTTTAAAAGTGGATTACCCAAGTCTTAATTTAGTTGACACGACATGGCTCACTATTATGCAATACAATGTCGGTTAAATTCAGTCGGGCCCTCTAAGATGTGTGCTTTACCTATTAACATGGAGGACAACTTCGAAAAATTGTTAACAGGCCAGAGAGCTTTTAGCGTCCATAGAAACAAGATGCGCCCTGAAACATATGAAGCTCTTTCTTCCACCCGTCCAAAGAAAAATCATTAACGACACAACGCAAGCACAATAGAGAGCGGTAACCGAAAAAGCCGACATGGTTTCGACTCTAACACCCATTAGTTTATTTGTGGTTTTTCGCCAGATATAATAAGTTTTCTCTCTCTGTTATAGCAATGGGTATTAACGAAGGCAATTTTCCCAAAACCTCAGGTTGATTAAAATGTACTTGAAGTTTCTTGGAATGTCCAAAAGGAAAGTGGCTGGCCTCTGTAACAGATTATTACGTTATTTGTAAAAGCATTTTTTCCCAGAATTCTCAAATCGCCCCAAAAGGACTATTGCATTGCGCAGGTCATGAAAATCGCTTTAAAGTTGATTTCCAGTCCCTACAGCGCAGTCTCAGCGCCCTAATGTTTATAAATATTATAAGTTCTAAATCGATAAAATGCGAATCGATGTTATTCGTTACGAACCACACACCTTATCTTTGAGGCCTTTCAAATTCTTTTTTCCAACAGCTTCATGGATTTTTACAGCTGCGAGGTTGTTTCATCAAGTGGTATGAGGAAAAACGAAGCATAAAGCTTCGCATCCACAATGGCGGTTGATTTGGAACTTTGAATTTACTTCATATAAGTAGTTGCGAAATGTTTACATTTTGTGATTTCTTACGTGAAACAAAACAAATACCGCAAACAAACTCTCGAGAGAGCGCAGTACGGACTGGAAATCACCTTCGACATCATGGCAGTATTGTTTATTTTACAATGAAAAAATTCAACGAAACTGCTCGTTACAATCTTGCAATTTTAATGGAGATAAAGTAGTAGATTTACTACATAGATTTAGCCTACATGGATATCTGAGCTGGTTTAATTAGCTCTCTGTCTCCGTAACATATATCCACTTAGCCTGAAATGTCAGTTATCTGAGGGCGGGACACGACTGATATTTCAACCTTATGTCCACTTGCGTTAAATCTCTGTTAACCATAGTAAAATAGATCTTAAATTTGCACGCTGTGCGAAAATCTCCCTAGAAGGGACGTTGAGAATCATACGTTTTAGCGACCAAAAAAATGATAGTATATATTATATCTAATCTTCTGTGATTAAAAATATAGTCTTCGCCATTTAATGCTGCATACAGTTTAAGACGCCTATTTGAGTATGTATGTACATTTTCGTGATATTAACATGACGAGGATGTGAAACAATGGAGACTCCGTTTTATCGTTTACAAACTACTACTAAGCTATTAGAAGACTTAAAATATTCATCTCCTCTAATTTCTTCTATATTTCAACGTGTTTACAATAATGTAGACTATTCTCAGTCTGTTAATCACTCAAAATAATTTGTTTCTAGCTACTTTCTTTTGATCACTCCTCGTTAAAACCGCAATGTGTGAACCAGACTGGCCTGGGACACATCCTATTTAAAACTGTTTTCCTTGTAAATATTATCAGTATATTCTCAAGTTCTTTGAGTTGCTCGAGGGATGAAAGCATAAAAGGCCTTTCTCCCAAAACGGAAGCTTAATAGATAAGCGTCGCTTAGCGACATGACGTCATATGTCGTCATATGACGTCAGAAAAGTCGAAACGCTATGTACAGTGTTGCTCCAATATTGAAAGATACAAGTCTTTCGTCACTTTAACAAATAGATTCCATGCTGCCACGCATCTGTTCAGTAATTGACGATAGATGAGGTCAAAATGTGGGAAGAACAAAAAAGCGGTTCAAGAGGCGATAGCTGGTTGTGTCACTAATGTTCTCACCACATTTTGACGTCTGCTGTGGTCAAAATCGAGAATAATTTGACTTATTGTACAAAATAACTTTGATAACAAGTAAATATAATAACAACATATACATTGCTATGTTATGTTTCATTGCTAGGTCCTATGTCATGATTGAAGACTTGAACTTTCAAAGAATATATCAGTCGTTTTGAACCTGACAAGAAATCACAAACACACTTATCTACTGCTGAAACAAATTGCTTTTAAATAGCTGAAAGTTAGGTTTAAACATAAAAATTTGCGAAATTATCACGACGCCATCTTATGACGTCGTTCTTTCTATTGACCGAATTTGCTTGACGCCCAAAACACGATGACTAAAACTCTGGGCGTGATGAGTAAAAAGGGAAAAAATTCAGCTAACATTTCATTTTCTTGTGCTTTTAGCAACTTTCCAGGTTGAATATATCGCAATCAATTCGACGGCAATTTGTTTCAGCAATGGACATTAATTAAATGATTTTGTTCCTGAATTTTCTTTGGTATTTCACGACAATAATCAGTTTTGAAGGACTCTAAAATTTCAGTTTCTTGTTGATCAGTGCCGCAGAACTCTATTTACATCCAGTCCTCTTCTTCGAGATAACGGGGTCGTTTTCTCGATCTTACATTGTGATCTCCACTGATAGGGTACCTTCCAGAAGGGAGCATTTCGTTGCGGTACCTGCTGCGCAGGAACGCTACATCAGAGTGGTACGAGGCCCCTTATATACGGTGCCCCTTTATGAGGTCTCACGAGGGATTGAACACTTGTTTTCCTGACTAAGTCATTTCTAAATTGGCCTCAATCTGCTGGCTGAGCTCCACGAGTTCCGACAAGGATTCTTCATCCATTCCTATCAGGGAGGCGTCGCCGTTGATTTCTTTCCCTTCGTCCTTTTCAATTTCTTCGTCATCGTCATCGTCCTCGTCCTCGTCAAAACTCTCATCCCTCTTGAAACTGTTTGTTTTGTACATGGGACACATGCTTGCCACTGTGGTTCTTCGTCGCATGGGAGCCTTATTGTTGTTCTCTTTGCCGTTCGTCAAGTCTTCCAGCTTCTCGTTGACGGACGAAATGTCCACGGCGCTTACTCTCCGTACAGGCAGACCGTCCGGTGCATTATGACGGTAAGCCGCTGGCCCCGTTTCGCTTCGTCGCTTCGTCGAGGGGGAATGGCTCGGGGAAGACATCGGTGATCTGAACATGCAGATGCTGTTGGGGGCCACGGAGGCTGCGATGTCCATAATGGAAGGCTGCTGTCTTGCGTTCTTGCTCTTGTTTAAGAAGAAGCATGGCAATGGATTGGGAATCTCTGTGTTCGGCGTGAACTCAAATTCCGTAGACCCTCGAAGGTAACTGCATGCAAGAAAGCAAAATTAAGTAGTATCTCTTCAATTGTGTGGCTCCATTTCTTACAGATATTAGAATTCTTACATTCTTACAGACATCAGAATTCAGATCCAGTACAAGAAATGTAAGAAGATAAAGTCTGCATACGAGCCAAGTGACCCATCAGGTCGGCGCTTATCTCCGGTTTCAGTAGCATGAAGTGACTAGGAGTATTTCTACCGCCCCCCCTCCCCCGGATGGGGATGCTAGTCCATTGTAGGGTTACTCACAGCATTAAATTCGCAGGTACCCATTTATACCCCTGAGTGGAGAGAGGTACTGTGAGAGTAAAGTGCCTTTGCCCAAGAAAACAACACAATGACCTCGGCCAGGACCGCTCGATCCGGACGCGAACGCACTAACCATGAGGCCACCACGCCTCCACGCCTCTAGTGCAATAGAACTAGACAATAAACTAGACTAGACAATAAACTAGACTAGACAATAGCAAAAGCGAGTCACTGCATTTGTGATCTCGTGTCGTTTTGGTGCGAAAACGTCCTTCTTGTTGTTCCTAAGCGTTTGCTTAAGCGTCAGTTCTCGTGAACGAGGTTAGATTGTATTCGAGATAGTCAACTTAAGTGTAAGCGAGAACAGCTGCATTCGGGCAGGCGTACTGTAAGAAGTTAACTGTGCAACTTCTGATCTGAATTAGATGCGATGGCCTATTTTTAGCAAGTCAACTCAGCGATCGAACCGAATCCTGGGGCTGAGCGCTGGCTGGGAACGTAGGTTACATTGTGTTCCCCGGCCAAAAAAAACAAACAAAAAAAAAACGTCAAATTTTCACAGTGACTGTCTCCATCCAGCAAAATAAATTGATACGGGGAGACTATCGAGGCAACATGGCCACAACTAATGAGGAGTAACCCTGCGATGGACTAGCATTCTATCCAGGGGAAAGCAAACTTGAATAAGCGCCGTCTTATCCAGACACTAGACTTCGTAAAATGCTTTACTTGCTTTAGTTTACTTTCCGTACTACAGATATTTCTGTAAGTACTTATTTCTTCTCACCGTTTGGTCTCGTAGCTGACGTTGATGAAGCCTGGTTTACTGCCCGACTCCATTTTGTTCGCCAGAGTAACAGTGTTTCCAAACAAGCAGTAGCGAGGCATCATCTTGCCTACAACACCCGCCATTACAGAACCGCTGTGAATTCCAATACGAATCTGGGAAACAAAGAGAGAATTATCCTCTGCTTTAGGTCCACACTTGTTGAACAACAAAAAAGTATGCGGAGACCTGATGAAAGCAAATATGAACTTATTTGAATTGGAGAATATTAGCCGCTACATAGCGCGCTTTGTATATTTCTAAACGCTTCCCAGCTCGCACATCCTTGCTGCGCCTTAGAACCTCGACACTGTCGAAGTCACTGAAAGGTTGCGTTTTAATGCCTTTAACTGAGAGTTTAAATTTGAGGGGGTTTAAATTAAGATTGAATTTAATTGAATTGAGAAAGCAGTTTGAACAAAGGACAGAGGAGAATGAAACTATCAACACTGTTCTCGCCGGTTCTGCACACAATGTACCTCAATTTTCCACGCAGCTTTTCGCGCGCTTCAGTATATATATTCATGATGGGGGCTCGTTAATGAAACAGAAAACAGAAGATGAAAGCGGATATATATTAGCTACAGCAAAAACCCGCATATAACAACCTAAGTTTTTTCAAGTTAGCCTCCATAGGTCCTTATATAAATGGTGTTAACTGTGAAATTAGGCCAATTGGGTGCCAAATTAATCAGGGTCTTTATTTTTAAATATCGGCTTCATAAAAACACGTCCCAATGTAAAATTTTCATTGTACCTGAAGAAGGCTGGTTTGGCCAGCCGAAATAT
>Ga0126338_10000468_pt1 | contig 21811 bp, 12 predicted proteins | sample OrbCmetagenome_2_FD_92529 | JGI IMG/M metagenome (GOLD analysis project Ga0126338, IMG submission 92529) | Coral microbial communities from Petempiche,Puerto Morelos, Mexico - Orbicella C C metagenome | ecosystem: Host-associated > Invertebrates > Cnidaria > Coral | place: Petempiche,Puerto... | reverse complement strand
CGATTCATTGACGAGAGCAGTCGGAATTCCGACAGCTAATATTTGTAATTATTATTCCGCGCATTGAAAAACTGAGCACTGCAAGTAGATGTCGCGAAAGACAATAGAATTCTGCGCGATGTGCTCATCCAGAACTGTCACGTGGTCTTGTAGGGCAGTAGTTGCTAGAGATAATAATTGGTGCGTCACGAAATCTTAGAACAAAGCTTGCGTGACGAGTCAATGGAACACATCACTTCAGTGGTCGCGGGTTTCACAATACAGCAAGACCCTCTTTCAAAAGTCAGCAGTTGCTAAGTGTACTTTAGAAAGCCTATAGCTGTTGTTCTCTGATGTTCGATTATGTTCATATGGATTGCCGTTAATATGTACGAGTGATTATTGACTCTGACAAACTGGTAATAGGATTTATTTAAATTACCTTTAATCCAATTTACACTTGAAATATTTTTGTCTTTCAGTGTGACTTTATAGTAGTATGATCCCTGCTCGGGATACTTTTCACAGCTAAGACTTCTATAAAACAATATCGTTATTGACCTCGAGGGGTACAACCTGATTGGCTAGGCGTACACCATATATCTCTAAAGCGCGCGTAACCAATTGCAAAAAAATACCTGGGTAATTGCTTTTTCTCTATCTTTAAAACGTGCCTCTTACAAAAAAGATGCCTTAGCTTGTTAGAAAGAACTGTGGCTTATGCTTTATCCTGTTAAATGAATAAGACTTTCTGAAAGTGTTTCCTGACGAATTCAACAACAGCCTTGGAGCCTCGTTCAGTTGCTGTTATGCATCAGTCGATACTTGTGTAAGTGCGCTTATTTCAGAAACCGCGTGTCAATATTTGGTACCCAGAAAAGCGAATCACATGTGTAGCCTGAGTACCCGTGCCAACCACTTGACTCTGCGTGCAGACGTTAACTTCCTTCCTGCACGAAAAAATCTTACGCAAGAACCACTTGAACAAAGAGGGGACAAATTGTAGGGCAGAAATATCGGAGCGAATCTTAATTAACTTTCGATTTTCAACACAGGAAGGATATTCGACTTTAAAATTCGGGCTACCTTCGAGTTAATAGCATTTATTTTTTTACGAGGTATGTCACTACAGTCTTTTTCTTGGTCCTTAATTAACCTATCTTTCTCCAGTAAAAAAAAAGGGTGACACAAGGTAGCGTTGTGATTCGATTTTGTACAGGAGGTGCTTATTATATTGTGGGTGCCCTAGAAACAGAAAGAGAGAGCATTTTATATTCGGGGACTGGGGCTCGTGCATTTATTTATTTATTTATTTATTTATTTTCAACTTTTCTGCAGTTATCCCGTTTCAACTGCCTTCGTCTGGCTGCAACATTTCCTTGAAAACAAATCGTTCTCAAAACTAAGCTTATCTCGGTATATTCTGAGTATTTATCAGTATTGGACGTGGGCAGATATATTGTGTATGCCATGGAGCGCTCGATTCTTTTGAAAAAGGGGGCGTGGGCGCTAAAACAAATCTGTTCGCTTGAACGACTGCAACCGGAGACCATAAAACAAAGTCGATTCTCTTTGTATAAGTCATCTAATCGCTCAATTCACAAGTTTCATCGGTCGTTAACTTGCACTCTCAATTTTTTTATTGCATGCGGATGTTTTGCCTTGTTGATTGGCACAGTAATTGCTTTTAAGACACTCAGAACGGATTGCATGCAGTTTTATGCGTCTAAATGCACTTAAGATCTACTTGAAACTAGAAGAACAATACTCCAACACACAAATTTCCTTTTTCCAAGCTCCTTTTACTCCCATGATAAGTTATTCTTTGCACTTATTACCATGTTACCTCTTGAATCTGGTTATAAGAATTTGGCAGTGCAACGTTCTTAAGTTAACGACTGTCTTTGCATTCGTTACTTGTCTTCGCTGATATGGGATATGGGCAAGCCTAAATGCAATCTGGAGCTTAACAAGTCAATATTGGCGCGTTCAATAACAATAACAGTTTCTTTGATCGCGTGATAAGTAATTCATCGGCTCAGTATAATCATGCTAAATGGACAGTATATGAACATCTGAGCTCCGCCCACCACTTAAAATCCACTTTGCTCCTCGCCCTCATGCAAATGACTTTTAACACATCATTATCGCATTTCGAGCTGGACGGAGTACCGTGGTATAAACTACAGTAGACTGCTGTTCACGTGTTTCACTGCTGCTGATACATTTATTTCACTCATCATTCACAAAGTTGTGCGATACTGACAGCTCGCAGTACAAACCTAGCTACATGTTATTAAGTGTTTTTGCTATCATTATCCTGCAAAAATTGACAGGAGGACTATTCAAATTAGCAACAATTATTTTGTTCGCTTTGTGAAGAGCTTATTGCCTCCGGGAAAGAGCTAAAGTTTCAGTTTCTTTCAAGTGGCTTGTAAATTCTACTGAACTCATTTGCAGGGAAATGAGAGTTTTCCTGTACTTATGACGTTTTTCTACCGCCGCTATATAGCGATATACATTTCCAAAATCTTTTTTAAGAAAAATTATACCATTTTTTTGTTTTCGAGAGCAAATGTCAGTCTGTGAAGACAGGCAATACTAAGATGCCAGACATTCCTCTGAACAAAAAAAGTTGATCGATGGAAGCCTCGTGGCATTTGAATTACAAATACCTTAAATACTATGTCATTCTGATTACTTTTTGAATAAACTACTTTGAAAATTACTCTCGCTATTGCATGGTAAACACCGGCCTCGAATCGGCACTGTAATGGGCCAGTCGCAACACCATTTTAAAATGCCTTTTTGCAAGATTCTGATGGTTCTTGCGTAACTATCTATTTTTAACGTCTTTAAAATATATTTACAAAATACGCTTTTATGTTATCTAGTGTTGATCATAAGCCATAGACCTGGGATGTTTTTTCTTTTACTTTGCTCACGGAGTTTGCTTTCTCCTCTGGGCTGTTGTTTTTGCCCGTGCCTGCTCCTCACGTTGTTTCCTCTCGCAGCAATCTTGAAAGCATCGCTTTTGCTCCGTGCCCTGAGACTCGCATAACTTCAGCCTCCAGCGAAATCCGTACGACATACGAAGCGAATTGGCAGCATCCATTCTGTCCGTCTGCCCATCGCTGGACTTAATCGATAGCCGATGGCTTGCGGATGTGTGGTATTTTAATCCTTGCGACAGGGCTTCGATCTTGCACGTGTATACTGAAGCCGTGTAGGACAAACGGACGGCTTTTCTACCCAGTCTGCAGCATAAAGCGGTATGTTGACAGGCTACAGACGACTGTTTATCTACCAGGAAAGAAGAGGAAGCAATATAAGGCAAATCTGTTGTAAACGCTAGTCGAAATATTCGTAATTGTTTCAAGTCCAAACGCTGATTTTTACAGTGCTAAAACCTTTCTCAATCGATTAGTTAGCCGTAAAAACCGTAAAATTACACTGTAAGAAAGCCAGCCAAAACATCAGGCATATGCATATCGAACAATACTGAAGGAACTCGACGAATTTGATCAAATTGAGAACGGTACTTTAGAGTCATAAATCAAGGAAAACCACAAGCAAGAGATATTAATCTTAGTGCTACATGTTAAATTGTACATGTACGCCGCCTTCTCGGAATAAACTGATTTTCCGCCTTTCTTTGACTTCCTTTTAAATGGCGTTCGAACCACTTGCTACCAAACACACAATAAAACGAAACTTATAGTATATTTAGAGTATTGTGGGCATCTTGTGACTTGTCTGCCATACTTTGCAGTATTATATCGGAAGCGATAAGAAAACATTAAGCAGTTGAACAATTCTCGTCTTAGCTAGTAGACGTGACTTGTTTTCCTATAGCAATTTTCATCAGAATGGCTCTCAGTTTTTCTAACTACCTGGCACAACGCAGCAATATTAGCTATATATTACGCCATTACTTTGTTAGCTGCTGGAAAGGGTTGTGAATACTGTAATTCCTTTAATGACAAGACACGTTTGGACACATGCACAAAGTGATCATGCACAGAACAGATGAAGGTCCTCGTACCTTGGTTCTGCCCTGTCGCCTCAGCAATTGCATTGCTGCTGCCGTTTTGTGTTGAAAAGTTCCCGTTGCCAGCCGAAGCGACCACAAGTAAACTTAGAAGTTCAATTACAAAAAGAGTGACTCGATCCATGGCTGGTTCAGTTCACATCACTTAGTTGACTTAAAATTATGCAGCAAGTGCGGAATGGCACGCTCGCGCGCTCGTTCGGAATGGATCAACTGCAAATGACTTTCCACTCAATCTCCGCTGCTACAATTGTAGTCTGTACATTAAACAGGGCCGTATGATATGATAACAGTTCTTTGGGTCACGTAGATTGATGACTGGGACAAAATATCTCCTTAGCCAGCACTGAGGGCGATTTGGATTAAGGATAGCTGCGACCTTTAAGATGTGTTTAGACGCTTCTGCGGTGAAAGTTTGATGTTATATTGCCGGACGGTACTGTGATGTTGACGAGTGGTTCTCGAGGACGATTTGTACGAAAGCCAAGTACGATGCAGTTGCCAGTTGATCGTGCCAACTACGAGTCAAAAGTCCACCTTGATAATTTTACGCTTTTCCGATGAGTTGAAACGTCTGCGCATTCGTTCTGTCTAGTCTGCTGCCAAAGAAGCGCTGTTGCATGACCCGACGTGACTGAATGACGGAAATCCTTTGCTGGTCTCCAGGCGTTTGACCTCATCCGTACCCACTTTAACTGATGCGCAACTGCCACCTTAAACTAGAGATGGCAGAAACAAATCGTGGATGCGACGCAAGGCGAAAAATGCCTTTTATCTGAAAAATCAACATGGCCGAAGCGTTTCCAAACAAACCAAAATCTATGGTAACAGACCATTACTTAAACGCGAATTACTTGATTCAGTCTTTTGTTTTGTCTTTCAGGTAATTTATATACCAAATTATCACAGCCAGTGAGCTGTGACTGTTGATCTGTCTAACCTGTCCAGCCATGCAAGTTGAGGGGGAGGGGGTATGGATATCTGTATGGTTTTTCAGTTTTTGAGCTGTTTTGGTCTGCAAAAGACCATAGATTTTGACCATTTTGGTCAGAAATAGGGTATGGTTTTTCACTCTAGCTTAGTAGTTGGTAGTTTATCAACAAAAACAAATTTGTAGCCCTTTTCAAATGTTCACGCTTATGGAAACCATTTCTGGTTAGCTGTGGGTCATAAATTGGAGTCGTGTAACAATTTTAGATGTCTGAAATGGGATATCGATTTTTGGCTCAGGTCTGAAATAACTATGAACAATCACAGATTTGGGACTGAAATAGGGTAAGGGTTTTCAAGGTTCGGGTTTCACACCACCACTAAAAACGTTGAGGAATACCCCCTCTTCCCCTCCCCCCCTCCCCCCCCAACACACACACACGAGCGACCTGTCTAGTCTTGTCAATGCCATCCCATTGCTAAAGTTACTCTGCACGGGCTGAGAAGACGTAAGTCGAAATGTAAAATCAATAGGTTGTATCTGTTTTGTTTGTAAGCCGATCCTGGAATAAATGTATGAAATTTTGTTTAATTTTTGACAATACAAGTGCTAACCAAACAGTGACACAAAGGTCACCGTTAGTCGGCAGTTTATTGTCTTGCACTGTTAATAGAAGCTAATAGAGACAAAAGAGTGTATTGTACAGAAAAGCAATTAAGCCGCTCTAAAACAAAAGACTTATCCCTTTTCTCCCGTGCGGTTATCTGAGTTATCAAATGCGTCGCCGATACATTCAAATGATGATACTAATAAGACCATCCGTTGTCTTACAGCCTGATTGCCGCAGTACTAATCAGTATGGAATTATAATTTACAACCTCCTCGAGCATTTTCATTCATTATGCTAAAATGTTAAAATCTCTTTACTAACAGGTCAGTAGAAATCCAATGATGTGATTGTTTGAAGAGAGTTAAACAGCGCAGCGAGAGTCATCTAATGTAATTCGTTTTTGCTGTACTCTGAAGATGTCGCCATTACCAAACAATCATACAAGGGCTTTCTACTATTCAGGTCCTCTGTTTGACTTTTAAAAATGAGTCTTACACAAGCTATTGTCCACCAAAAAAGAAAATCATGCACAACCCGAAGGTGGGAAAAAAAATTTCGACCCCACCCCTCTTCAAAAAATAATTGTCCGTACCTAACTTTGACCCAGACCATTATCACCAATAAGATTTCTGAAACACGACATTTTATATCATTAAAATACCTTGTACCTATGCAGTGTTGTCATTATAAGTATTTGGCTTGCGAGGGGATAGTATCTTTAAGTACCCTCTCGGTTGCGACTATTCGGTTCAAACACGGAAATACTTTTTCTTGTTACCAATGACATAAGATGGCCAATCAAAGACTGAATGCTATGAATTTCTTGAGAATTGTTGCAGTAGTACTGTAGTGAGAATCTAGATACACATCAAGGGAGTATCATTTAGTTGATAATTCAATTTATTCTTGTTAAGCCTGCCTTTGGCTCTTGACAATGCAATATTATAACGGCGAAATTCAAAAATAGTCACTGTTGAGTTTTAGCGCTAAAATGATGTAAATATGAATGCTATTATTACAGACGATTGGGAGAACGATCAATATGGCAGAAATAACCCATAAACACGCGGAATAAAGAGAGGAAAAATGCAATTAACGTCATATATAATTAATAGGTTATTCTGCTTTGTACGGTTGCATGTTCGTGTAAACATGTTAGGAGAATATATTGGAACTTCATATTAGATACAGTATTTAAATGTTGCAAATTTCTGTTATAACGGTAGAGGAATTAGAGAAGCAGTATCTACAAGGCTTCAGTGTTTGCCGCAGGGATCTCAATCCTGGTCCTCACTAGCGACGCGACCATAAGCATAAAAATAAGCATAAAAGAAGCTTATGCGCTAGTGAGAAAGGCCGGACATAACCATAAGCATAAGCATAAGCATGAGCATAAGAATATTGTGTCCAGTAAGGACATGTTGACGCAAGCATAAGCACAAGCATAAGCGTAAGACTATCAGCCAATCAGCGAGCACTTTATGCTTGTGTCAACATGTCCTCACTGAACATAAGCATAAGCATAAGCATAAGCATAAGAAGAAAGCTTATGCTCATGCTTATGTCACGGCTGCCCACACTAACGCGTAAGCTTAGTTTAGCACGATTGTGCATGACGTTTTGGGTGGAGACAGTCAAAGACCTGTGTGTTCGGGCATTTGTTTTAAATATTACTTTTGATGGTGATATGGAGACACTCTCCGGTAGTTTTTAGACTCATTTCCAATTGTATGAGTTTGCTTGGTGATTTATTGTTGTAATTTTAGTTTATTTTACATTCAGATTAGAGATAAGATTTAATTTATCGGTTGAAAGTTGAGTTGTTTGTCTGTTTGGATGATAAAGTATTCATTGGTCAATTGTTGCTTTGGGTCATAAGTTGGTCAAGACACCAGGTGGAATTTAACTCCCTTTTTAGTTCGGATGATGAATTACTGATAGAGATGCAATCTGTCATTAAAATATTGACTAAGTTGTGTCTCAACTTAGAAGATGAGGTACGACTGTTAGTATGGATAATGTATTGAAAACAATACTTCAGTGACAGTATTGTTCGAGACTTCGTCGTTTGTTTGACGGTTTGGAATGATGAGATAGAGGTCATTTGTCGTTCGCTTTCACGCGGTTTTTTGACACTTGTCACAGTATAGATGTCGACGCCATAATTTGCATCTTATTACTTAGCTCGAGTGTTTTCCTTACCAACTTAGTGCCCTCAATACTGTTTTAGGTCTTTCGATCTGACTGATAATTTTGAACCGTACAATATCACTTACGCGTGTAACACCATGATACTCTAAAAATAATTTTTGACTCGCTTCTCGCTGTTATTCTCCCCGAAAAATTACCTTCACTCTTCTAGTCTATTGTTTAGTCAATAAATTATCAGAATTAAATCCTCTTTGGATCCATTTATTGACATACAGTAAGAATTAGTCTCTGATATGATTAATAGCCCTGACACCACGACTAATCGCTTCAAATACGCGAAAGCACGAATGTTGACAGGATTTGTCAGGCTGAAGAACTATTTGTTCCAAAGCTGACCTGTCTTCATATATATCTGCTAAACATGGCACAGTATGTTCCAGCATAGCGCATTTTAATAAAACAAGCCTTGCCAAACGTCATGAGCTTGTGGTCAAACTTAAACAGGGATTAATTCTCTAATTTAATTAACACTATAAAACAGCAAAGTGTGAAATTATATCAAATTATTTTTTTTTTCATGTCACGCGATAGCAGAACGGATCATACAAAAAGGATTAATTATTTTAGTGCCGCGATTTTTTACCTCTTCCCTTTGGACAATACATGTGTAGTTTCGCTGACTAAAATAGTTCATAAAAAGACGTCTACATTCGTTACTGCAATACGGCCGTCTCGTTATTATGGCCACTTTATTCTTGCCCGAACAAAGGCTCAGTCATGTTCTTATTAAAGAACTCCTTTAATACGAGCTCTCCGTTAATACGGCCAGATATTTTGGCTCGTTGGTGACCAGATTAACGGGGTTCCACTGTATTAGCAGCGGATCCAAGTTAAACACGACGGAAATACAATATTTGTCAATAAAATCTTCTGAGGATGATCTGCTGATCTTAGCTATCGCTTTCAGTGTTTTGATTTATCATGGTCACCCTACTAAAGCCCTAAACGGATTTCGGAATTTCCGACTTATAACCTTTTATTTCTTTGGTAAACATGAAAGCAAAATATACGTACCGAGAAGAGAAGTAAATACTCGATAGCGCGCAATGTAGGTGTGTTGATTTTGTTGGATTTCATTCTAAATATATTTAAACCGGTCGCATATAAGAGGTACATACATCCTTTCCAGTTTGATATTTTCAAATCCAAATTGGGTAACGAAAATTACCTTTTCCTTCTTCATCTTTTGTTATTCCAAATTAACGGAACATGTGCCTGATTAAAAGAAATGTAGTAAGAATAACATTGCTTTGTATCTACCCTCTCTTCCCCCCACCCACCCCCCGCCCCCAAAATCGGGAGCTTATTTGTTGCCATTTGTTCTCCACCCAGGGATACTTGACCCCGTGGGGGGTCAAGTATCCCTGGGGCGGGGAGAAATGACATTTGGTAAAAGTACCTGGCGCTTAAGATAGGGTCGACTTTTCCTGTTGAAGATTCCAACCCATTTTCCTTTGATATTCCACAAATTATACTTCCATATTTCTATCATCCCTGACCATTTCTATTAATATCCTCTGTAATGCTCCGTTTTCCACAAACTTTGTCCTTTCACCTTGTTCCCTGTACTCCCATTTCAAGAGTACAGAGCGTATTTTTTTATGAGCCCGTTTTGTTAAGGTAAAGTCCCTCGTTACCATGTTCCATGTCGTTTGCCTTCAAGCCAGAGAAGAGAAAGAGTCCCCAGTTGTCAGCCTGACAAATGGGAAATGGGGGACTGTGTTTTCCCCTTGTTCCTTCAAGTTAACTTTTCTTTTTTCAGTGCTTTGCAAATTAGCGTGTCCCAGTTCCTCTACTGTAAAGAACTATTTGCAAAGCCCGGCTTGGTTACTTCCCAGTTCCTTGACAGTAATTATGCCCGCTTTTCAAGATTCCCGGGCCTGGGCCTTGACTACTCGATTCTGTTGTCACTTGTGACCTGTCTGTGCCTTTTGTGATGTATCTTCTGCTTTAGGTAAATAACAACTGGATGTATACATTGGAAAAAAATAAAAGATATGAAATTAATGCAACTTCTTCAAAGAATCACTCAGTTATTGGGGGCCGGAACGGTGCTGGCCATGCAGCACAGACTTCCAAAGTCGACGGCGCAAGAGTCGAAAGCCTGGTTTTTTTTGTTTTTTTTTGCGCTTTCCTTCTAATTCCCAACAGCCCTTATACGCTAGCCTGTAAACAGGCTCCGGGTGGAATGGTCTGGCCGCGGCTGAAAGAGCCAAGAAGAGAACTCAGTGGCTCCTCTTTCTTTCCGCTTCGTCTTCGCCCGATCCTCAACTTGAGAGCCTGTTCACAAGCTATTGTGCACGGGCAAGCCGGGAATCAGGTAATGCATTAAATATGAAGTAAACAGAAAAAAATATAATCGATTTTGATAAACCCATGTGAGTGAATGTAAAACCGGACTGCGTTGTATTCATAGGCTCGGACATGTGAAAAGATCATGCCTCTCAACTGTCCGACAAGGATAAAAAAAAACACACTTTGGTAGAATTATTCATGATAAGCGAGAGTAAATAATGACAGACTTCTTATGATGGAAAGCGGATGAAAATTGTCCACCTTTATGGGTTGCAGATAATAGTGCTTTTGAAGTTAAAAATGGAAAGAAGTCCATTTATATTTACACGCAAGCATTTATAAATTATTTATCCCGAACATTAGTTGCAAATATATGATTTTGCTCTTTCAAATTACGGCCTGTATATAAAGCAATTGGTTTCTTGCATCCGGCCATTGGTTTTCATCAGCTGGAGTAGAGTCTCTTTGTGGATTGTAAGTCGCCCTGGTGTATGGCATTTAGTCTTGATTGGTTCTTCGAATTTGAGTTTATTGCTACCGCGTTGTTTGATAGCGAAAAAGTTCACCCCCTATTGAGTTTTTATTCACTGTATCACAAAACATGCCCCTGGCGCTTGAATGAACCATGGGTTACTGTCGAAGAAAGCTTTGAATGCGGGGCAGAGCATTTCTTTTTTTTCTGTATAGGCTTGTGTTAATTGTCTCCCTTGTCTTCTAGAAAACTTTATGATCTCACGACAATGGTCGAGTTCAAGTGTATCACGAATGCCGCGTATCCAGTGGGAAGAGATTTGTAAAAGATTCCTGTCGGATCTCCGCTACTAAATAACATTAGACTTTGCGGTAAGTACTCTTCTTGGCATAAAATTACTTCCCTACTGCTTCTGACTGCTTTATAGTTACTTTGCCTTGATCACCACCTAAACTTCACTCATACCGAAAAAATTTCTCAAATCAATTATTTGTGGCGATTTTTGTGAGTTCAGAGCCATTAAATTAAAACCATTCTCCTCGGTCTAATTTTGGGCTCAAAAATGTGTATTTTATTTGTCACAATATGCTAATTAATCGTAACTAGATCGCGCAATGTTTATTTTTCTTTCGTTCACATCAAACAAAACACAAAACATTCTTTTTTTTTTTTCAAAGCTCTTGTAAAATCCTTATCAGCTTTCAACTTGATCTTTATCCTTGCAATATTTTTGCGTCCGTGTTAAACACCTGTCATCCATGGTAAAACCGCTGACCGTTGTCCTCAGGTGACCTCATGCAGTGAAACACGAAGTTGGTTTATTGTTTTAAAAGGTCGTACAAAGTCTGTACTAATTTGGAGAGTTATTTATCATGTTTATAGTACCGTAGATTTCAAAAAATAATCACAAATATGTCACGTTTTTAGCCGATCATTTCTTTTCTTGTTTACACAAAAATATTGTACTTCAAAACGTAAAACGGATTTTCGGGCAAGGCGGCATCAACTTCCAGTAAGGTGGAAATATATTCAACCGCATCATTCTGAGATCCAAACGAGACTTCCTTATAGTGTTTGAAATCCAAGGGCTTTCTTATCTTCCCAGCGAAGAATTTTATGTTGATGTTCTTGTTTATCTTGGTTGTTATCCTGGAAACACTTTTGTAACAGCAACAACAACAAGAATTTATTTCAGTATTCCCGTACGAGTACATGGTATTACCTAAAATATAATAAGACTAATGTAATGTAACTAAATTACAATAATTTGATAGATTAAGTAATAGCAAGAGACCATAACTGGCACAGTAGCATTCCATCTGTAATCCATGCACGAATGGATCTGGGCAGCTGTAAGTCTGCAGATAAAGGGATCAACATTATTAAAAAGAAAGAGAATTTTTAATTTATCACTTAGACCATCAAAATGATGGTATTTTCTATTTGTGTCTTCAAAAAAAACTTCAATCGTAAGTTATCGTAAAGGTGACAGGAAAGTATAAAATACAGTTCATGTACAAATTCATCCACGTGACAAAAAGGCCAAATTCTGAGATTTTGAGATTGTATGTCTGCCAGTTTCAATATCCGAGACGAAATTTATTTATTGCTTTTTTGCGAGGTATTGTTACAAAAGTAACTGAGATATTACACCCACTCTCATTGGTCGATAGGTGTGTTTAGGTGAGAGTATGTGAACGCGGTTGTGTTGGTTGAGATTCGCGCGCATTTTTGACAAATATTTTATAAAAGCAATAGAGTACTTTTTCCGTGTTTACATATTACATAGCCTCGCTCGGGGGGTTGCAGTGGCGGATCCAGACCTTGAACTGAGCGGGGGGGTTGCCAGTTTGTTTTTGCTTGCCCTACCGGCTCCTCTGCCTTCTGTGATTTTTTCTTTTTTTACCCAAAATAAGGGGCGCGCGGGCCCCTCCCTTAGATCCGCCACTGGGTTGGGGGAATTCTTGAAAGTTATGCAAACCCTCGAATGCGGTTTGCATAGCTAGCTGTCTCCAATTCTCCTACTCTTCGTTATGTGTTACATGAAGAACATGGCGACCATCAACCTATTTCCATAGAGGACAGTGACAAGACCTTGCTATTTTTCGATCTGGAGGATAAGGCACTTATTTTAAACTTCATGTTTTTGCTTCTCACATTCCGTGTACTGCTGGCCGTTGGACCCTGGGAGAAAAGACCGGATGCACTTGATCCGTGAACGTGATCGAACTGGACAAAATGGGTTGGTTCGTCCCAATTTTCGCCTCATATTCCCTGCCTGACTTCTATCGAGAGAAAAACAGACTGCCAACAATCTAGATATTTGGTGATTTCACATACTCTTTTCTAGAGTCCCTCTCTTTGCAACCTCTAGATGCCATATAAGTAGGTCAGCGCCACAGCAAGCAGGTTTACTGGAATAAGCAAAACAATAATTTCTAATAGGCCACTTTCGATACATGAATATTCTAAAATGGCTCCGAGGCTTTCAGTACAAACTTCTCTATTTGGTGTTGCTTTCTCTGTATTCAAGTCTCTTTTGGGAATTGAGAGACAAAAGAAACTCAAAAAATTTGCGATTTTGACCCGAAAGCCTTGGAGCCATGTTAGAACATTGATATATCGAACGTGGCCTATTCCTAATTTGGCAATGTAGTTACCGCGCGGGTCAGGCCTGTTATGTGCAGCCTCGGGCGAGTTTCTTCAAAACCAAGCCCGCCTGATCTGTAAAACCAATTTAACATTCAGTGAGCCTTATAGCAAAATGCTGATTTCGCACAGATGGTTCCACAATCGTGGTCAAATTTAGTTGGAATATGTTTATTTCCTCAGTGAAACGTCTTTTAATGTCCTTATTGCTTCACTAGAATGCTTACACTAGTCATGCAAGAGAGGCAACTGAAATTATCCGCAGAGGTCGTTTAAACTGAATTTACGAAGTTCTTGGGTTTCAGCAACGGGGCCTTTCGTTGCGGATTAGTCAAGGAAACTGAGCCTAATAGTTTGACTAATGAGTTAGCTTTAATTTTCCTTAAAATGTAAAACTCTCTTTTAAGTTTACCTGAAACAGTCTCCAAATGCAATACCAGGCGAAAACGTCACTAATTATGCAAAAGTAGGAAAGAAAGAGTCTTCGTCCTAACAGGAAAGTTATACAAAGGTCAGTGAACAGGTTGTGTCCTGAACTTTGTCGGAAAAATAGCCCAGTTGTTCAGTGAAATGAACTAATTCTTCGCAACTGAACTGTTTGCGTGTCAGATTCACGAGATAACTGAGGAGCCACAAATTAGAACTGGCATCTTCTTTAGCTAAATTCCTGCTAGCACATCTTGAATGTACTCGGCTACGAATTCTATCATTTCTTTCTAACATATGTTTTCTTTGAAGCTGACAAAAATAAAAGATTGATTTCCCGTTTCAGAAAGTATTTTACTGCGGTATGTGAATAACACAATGAGTACTTCATATTGAAATTTCATCTAGAAAGAGAAGAGAGTTTCTGGAAATGGTCGATAAGTACAACTCTCAGGATCATGTTTTGGCTGATGAGGATACGGACAAACTGAAAAAATATAAACACTGATATGCAATATGTGTGTCTGGTGTATATTTTCACTGTCTGTTTCTATTTTACGGGTCCGCAATGAACGAAGCTCTCTGTTGATGTGCTTTGTCTTTTCAAAATGGCCCAAATTGGTTGGAAGTAGAACACAAAGGCACTTCTTTAGTAAAAGCTTTTATTAGTATCAAGAGAGCAGAAAACCCGAACCAGAAACAACTTGACAAGCTGTAAATATGGGTGTTCATCTTTCGTTTATAAATACAATCTTTTAATTTTTGTCTCGCTAACCGCTCGCTATGATTGGTCCGTGTGACATTTTTCGCGTGTTTTGTTGAAGGGCTTTCGAGTAGCGCTCTTGATAGTCTCCGACCTCTGAGAGATTGACATGTAATAAGGGCACTAAACGAAGTGAACTCAAAGCTTGATAAATTTTGCCAGGGAGATTTGCGACGCTGTCCCATGTTTTCCATCCAGTGTGGGCTTGTTGCTGGAAGGTAAGAACTCATAATGTCTTATAAGATCTGCTTCCGACAGCATTTCAGTGTGAATAGCGAAGTAATATCGCGTATCACATCCTCGGACCAGGCTGCAGAACACAAATTTTGTGATCGATCGTCACGCGAAAACTGGTGCACACATGTTTGTTGGTTAGGCATGTTTAGCTATGCCATTGGACGCAGAAATAGGTTAAGTCCTTGGAAATTTAAACCTGCGTCGAAAGCAACGGTGAAACATTTGGTGGAAGTTAATTTCTATGCCATTTACGAATGGGACAGTTCCATTAGTGGTCGGTCACACAAACAGGTCGGTTGATAGTAGTTATGTCATTTCTAGTCTAAACAAGCATACAAAAACAGCCTTCTGTGGAGAGGAGCTTTTACGATTGTTGAAAGACTTGGAATTTAAAATCATCATAGAGAATCAGTGTCTATAAATATCGACCGCTGAGTGTGTTGAAAGTAAGAAAGCCAAATCATAGCACATTGCCCTTGAAAATGGTCAGATGATTGAATTTATGGCTTTTAATTCGCTTTTACTAACACATTAAGAGCCTTAAACTACGCTTTTAAGTCTTCATACTGTCTTCATACTCTGGTGTTAAGAGGTAGTCTTTCGAATATATTTTTATTAAGTGCATTTAGTCAAAACATATCGCTTAACAGCCCAATCTTCTTAGCTTTTTTAACACGCGCGCTCGATTAGTTTCGATGAACTATTTTTCCGGCATACGGTTGATGGTCGTTGATCCGGTACATATTATAATAACATATCGTCGTGCTTTGCACACTGGTAAACAACTGTTTATGGGAAGAAGAAAAAAACAAACTATCAAACTGTTTTGGCACTTTCTGATAAAGGAATTTCTTTTAGGAGAAAAAAAAAAAGGTCGCGAGCAAAGAAATCAGCCGGCTCGGCCGACCTCAGTTGACATTGAATGTCAAGTTATGTCTGTTTCTTCAAGTTCACTCTGCTAGAATCGCAAGAAATGCAGAGAAACGGCCAAGGAAGCGAGAGTTTCTATGTTATATGCATTTGTATTGCAATTTTCGTCGATAGCTGATTTATCTGAGTTATATTTCGCACACTGCACCGTGCACAGTCAAGCAAACTTCATCGGACACACACATCATGGGTCACACTTGACAAATTCTTGGCTTGTCTTTTAATAAGTTTATCGCGGACCATCGCCGGAACCTAACACTGAACTAAGTCTAGTTTCCGCCACTAATTGTTTTCACTAAACACTCTGGAGATTCAAGGCTGAAGGAGCGATCGGCACAACACTAATGAAATAAAACAGTGAAATGTGTACTGCAAAAATTACTGTATACACTAAAAAAATTGAGCACGATTGAGATAAAAGGCCCCATGGTCACGCACTTTTGAAGACGAGGGGAAGAATTTTGCGCATTTTGACTGCATCTGTTAAATATAATGCGATGAAACAATTTCGCTACGAGTGATTGGCGAAAAGTTTTGAAAACAATCTATTCCTGGGAAAATTATCGCGTGATTTCACGTTGAAGAATATCCTATGAGGCCAAAACCGCGCGGAAAATAGCACTTAGATCAATCAACACAAGAACGGTGGAAGACACATGTTGCACGAACAGTGCATCGAGTCTGTGGTAATACCTGTTCTCAGTCCTACGCGGCTTAAAACTAGCACGATTGTTGAGGTAAAGTTTCCAGTTTCCTAGAAGCACGTTGTCTACTTGAATGCCACAAAAAAGTCTCCTTTCTGAATTCGAAGCTCAAAGACAGAGAACAACACATTGAGAACCTTACAACCCCTCCATTGATGCTTTCAAACGATTACACTGAGGCAAACATAAGAGTCTAGATAAACATAAAGGGTCAATCTACTGTAACTCTCCGTGATACCAAATCTTCATCTGTTCCGTACCAAGTCTCGTTAATAATAATATAAAGATCACTTTTGGCGGGAAGGGATTATCGAAGCAGGTGCACATAATGTGTCATGATTGTTTGAGTAATGTCTGGTAGAGGAGAGCGTTGTTAAGAAACAGTCTTTCATTTCTCCTAATGCACGCCAAAAGAGTCACCAGGTTCGTGCTGAGCGGTAAAAACTTGTCACATCTCTATAGTATTTATCTGATGACTGACCGACCCAGCGTGCATTTGACAGTTATTTATTATTATTCCCCGAATTTCAAGAATTCAATCGAGTCGCGCAATGTTTCGTTTGTTTGAAGCTGTCTTAGAAATTTTCACATAATCTTTTTATTACTTAGTTAGTTGTACTGTTATGCTGGCAGAAAAGATGCAACGAAACTTTAAATGGAGCCGTTTAATTCCATTGCTAATCATTCAATTAATTAGCGTATTTCAGGGCTGTTGAATTGTGGTAGAAAATCAATTGGAAAGGCCAAATAAACTGGCGAAAGACCAAGTAATTAAACAAAGGAACAAATTCCTGGCCTTTTCTCAATTTTTTTTTTGTTTTCCTAAACTCGCCCCGTTACGTTTCTTCTTCGTTCTCGTCCACGATTTCAATGCCTGCAACAGCTCTGCGTTTAATTTTTCCTTTGTTCAATTAAAACATGAAAAGGCACCGAGGCTCCAGGCAGGCAGATACGGTCTTTCTAGAAACAGCTAAACACTCGCCACGCCTTCAAGTTGATCCGTGTATTATGGAGCTATTTAATATCCATTCTGACATCTCCATTGTTTTCATGAACTCAAGTTATTTTTCGGTCAAAAAGGGATGAAAACTTGAACAGTTGAACTGTGGGCAGTATTGCTAGTTATCAGCACGTAAGATCAACCTGAAAAACTTTAATTACGGGCATGTTATACGCTGGAAATCAATTTTTACACCACACTTATTCGTATAAACTCTTTCAAAAGACCATAACACACAAAAGCTCCTCTTTTGTGTGTTATATACTTACGTTAGTTTCCATAGTGTAAAGAACAAAGAAACAGCAGTGCCTCGTGTCAGCTCTCAGGACCACTGCTTTGTGCGGCGAGTAAATATTTGGAAGTATTCTGTTCCATATGACTCACTGTTACCGAACTTGTCTCTCAGACAGACCTCACCAATACGAGAACCACAATGAAGATTTATGCAAATTAAAGGGAATAAGGTCATCCTAGAAAACCATGGCTTTCAAATCATTTTTATGCTGAACCAGCTCGCATCTGTGATTCCACTTCGTTGTTTTCCACCTACCCTACTCAATTAACGTATATATTTTTGTTTTGATATAATCCTATGCATTTGTGGTCACAAAGAGTCTCGACAGTTTTTTTTGTGTCGTGACACAGTAAGATAGCAATAAATTCAGCGGGCGCCAGAATATAACTTCATACGTTGAGCGATGGTTGGTCGTCTGCTGTCCTGATCTCGAAGAGTTTTCACCCTGGTTTGAATTCCGCGCAAGTAAGCTCAAGAAAACAGGAAACGTAATCATAAGAGGCCAATTTCCTCGTTTAATTTTTAAAAATGAACGAGCAGCTGCCCACAGGTCTTGTTTTAAAGCAAGATGTACTTATGATAATTGCTTTTATTATGTTTGTTTGGGGTTAAATGCAAATGCTCTCGAGCCAAGTGTGATTGCCCGCCACTAGCTGACAATTCACTTGGGTGTTACGAAATCTGCTATTCACAGGGAACAGAATCGTTCTCTTGTCATACTACGGTGTAAATAGATTGAACGCTGTCTATATTATGACATTATCTTCAACGTGCATCCGTTCAGATCTGCTTTATAATTCAAGGTACGTGGGCTTATTCAAGTTCAAATAACATAAAAGACTTTTAAACAATAATAACCAGGCGACCTTTCTTCATTATTTTCGTCATTCGCGTAATCATCGAAATTATTTAGTGATTATACATTGAGTGAATCGTGAAAGATCTTTTTTTTTTTGTCTTGTAAACGTTTTGTTTTACGTTTGTCTTTATCAGGATCAATCCAAGAAGTCCATGATCTTCGACTTGACGTAATCTTTTCTCGACAAGAACAGACCCATCTGGCCTTAACAGCGGACAAGAAAACATGGACAAGATTTCTGTAAGTGCATTTTTTATTACGCTTTGGCTTTGCAACACACTGCGGGCTGACATCGTTTCCGCAGGAGAATCCCTCAAAAAACCCGGGGACGCGATTATCGGTGGTCTCGTTTCCGTACATCAAAAAGAAAGCGGAGATTCATGCGTTACACCAGACTTGCATGGCATCTTGACTGTCGAAGCCATTTTGTTTGCACTGAAGGCCATCAATGACCAAGAATATCTGACACTGGGATCAAAGCTAGGCTGCGACATAAGAGACACTTGTCCGAGACCGGTTTCGGCTGCGCTTGATCTGGTGGTGAATTCTCCGCGACCAGAAGACCAGCCCCTGGTTGCAGCAGTAGGCAATCTACCACAGCAGCTTCCCGAGTATCGCCGCGCCTTGCTTATGTTGTTCAGCAGTCAAACGCCTCACATGAGCTGCATCTCTTCCACTTACCAAGTCAAGTACAAGCCGGACTTGATCTCTCGTACTGAGTTCATTTTCCATGCTGTCGCCAGGGATAGAACTAACCTAAGAGCGATGGTTCATCTCGCCGCGCGATTTAACTGGACTTACGTCGGTGTCGTGCACGACGACAGCGCCGAGGGAAAGTACGAGGCGGACCTTTTCCAACAAGAGGCTGAGGACAAATTTATCTGCGTCGGCAGGAAATACTCGTTGTCATCAAACGCCAGTGGAGTGCAAATCCAAAACTTTATCAGCTCTTTGAAGGCGGACAAGAATTTTTCAGTGGTTGTAATGTTGACATCCAAGCGCTTATTCAAGGGTATTATCGACGAAGCGTTCAAGCAGAAAATTAGCGACGTTACCTGGATTGGAAGTGAATCGTCGTGGGACAATGAGGCGAGATTTCCAATTGAAAACACTGCGGCTCAAGGAATGTTCAAAGTTGGAACATCGGCATCTATCGCCGAGTTTAAAACACATTTGAAAGAACTTCTCACGCGTCCTAAACGTAACAAATGGATCATGAACATGGTGCGGGCCTCCACACCTGTTACTACTTCACCGGATGCTAAATCCACCGTCGAGATTACAACAAGTCCACCGACCCAAGCACCAGTTGTCTCAAGTGCTCAACCGAACAGCTCTGCTAATTCCACCGGAAACACCACTACGTCTCTTCCATCTACACCTGCTCCGTCTCCTTCAACAGCATCCGCCACCCCCTCTGTCGCACCCACTAAGGCTCTGTGTCCGCTGTGCGGTGTTAACAAAACTTTATTGGCGCAGCTCGTGAACACGCTAACGTTAATGGCAGACAGTGCCACGTGCACTATCGATTCTATATTTGCAGTGGCTCATGCTCTATCCGCTAAGGAAAAGTGCACGACAAACTGTCCCGAAGATCACGACTTTTTCAAGTTCATCAAGAACGTAAATTTTACAAGCCTCAGCGGACACCAAATAAGTTTTAATAGTCAGAGGAACCTCAATGATGTAGTGTACAAAGTTTTGACTCTGCAGAAAACTGGAAATGGCTCAGCGGTGTCTGTCCAAGAGCAGAAGAACCTGCAGCTGTCTGACGTCGGAAGCTGGAAACAATCGGGCCGAGACACTCCAAAGCTGACAATGCGACCATCAACGGAGATTAAATGGAACACAAAAGAAGACAAGATTCCAAAATCCGCATGCCACGATCCCTGCAAGCCTGGCACATACAAGGCCTTGAAGGAGACACGAGGTGAGGCTGAATGCTGCTGGCACTGCTTGCCTTGCGCGGAAAATTCAGTCAGCGAAATGGAAGACTCCTTGGCGTGCAAGCCATGCCCAGCCGCCTCAGCTGCTAGTAATGCGCAGGACGAATGCATCACTCAGTTTGAAGACTACGTGTATTGGAGCGATGCTGGTAGCCTTATCATGCTGTTCTTGATGGTAGCAGGCGTGTGCTTCAGTGTCTACGTCGCAGTGGTGCTTTTCAGGAACAGAGAGACACCTGTCATGCGTCGAGTCAAGAATGCCACACTCCTACTCCTGCCTTTCGTTGTTATCCTCTTTCTGATACCCATACCCCTGCTTAGCAAGCCTAACGAAGCATCCTGTGAAGGCTATCGAGCTTTCTTCATCCTAACTCTTGGTATACCCCTGGCTGCCTTGATAAGTAAGAGTGTATTCGTCGACAACCGATACTACGACTCCGACGGTCAAATCAAGGAGAGCTGGGGCCAGTGCATTTGCACACCTCGCTTAGCATTTGCCATAGGAACCTTCACCATCCACGTGGTTGTAACAGTCCTTATAGCGGTCTTGCTTCCAAACGAGATTTTGCGCTATTCTACGGACGACCCATTCACCGTTTACATCGAGTGTTCCATTCACACGGGCTTCGGTTTCTTGGTCGTCATATTCTACAACATGGCCGTGACAACTGTGTATTCCATCATGTCCATGAACGAAGAAATCAGCCCGGAGAATGACATGGAAGTGCGGTGGACTTCCTTTTGTATGTTCATCTGGTACGTGATCTCTTTCCTTTATGTAGCGATAGAATACGGCGCGGTCGGCAAGGGGAAGATCTTTGGCTTGGCATTTGTGGATTTCCTGTTCGCCGTCAACATCCTAGCCTGTATCTACCTGCCTAAGTGGTACGTTATCATCTTTCAACCGGAGAAGAACCAAGCCGACGTCTCGCCCTGGAGCATGTACGTCAAGACCCAGGAGAAAGTGTCGGTGCGCCTGTCAGAAGGGGAACAGGAGTCGCCTGTCTTACCAAAACGAGGCACGCTAGCCAGCATGGCCAAGGAGTCTGGTAAAATGTCAAACGGAGACTCGGACATGGACGGTAAAAGCGAGTCAACAGGCCTCATCAATGACACGGACGTGTAAAGACTGGGCACCATACTAAGATTTTCAATCTTCGCCGCTTTGCGGTAAGAATTCAAATTATTATTAGCCCAAATAGAACTTTTTTTAAAAAAAGATGCTGCTTGAATTTCCCACTTGGGATTTTGAAAACGGACTGACGATGTGTCTGATATATAACCGCAATGTATAACTGTTACTTTTACGTTAAAGGAGCTACGTGACGGTTCGCGTATCTTGAAAAGTTTAGCCTAAATTTTTCAAGTTCGTCAAATGTAATCCGCGTTAATCTTGTCCATCCTTAACTATCCTTGCTCCTAGGTGTTTTGCAGTCTTAGTAAATTACTATTT
>Ga0126338_10000467_pt1 | contig 21813 bp, 8 predicted proteins | sample OrbCmetagenome_2_FD_92529 | JGI IMG/M metagenome (GOLD analysis project Ga0126338, IMG submission 92529) | Coral microbial communities from Petempiche,Puerto Morelos, Mexico - Orbicella C C metagenome | ecosystem: Host-associated > Invertebrates > Cnidaria > Coral | place: Petempiche,Puerto... | reverse complement strand
CTGCGAAAGTCAGTATCGGAGATGAGATTTATTAATGTTTCAACAGCTTTTGGCGAGTAAACATCACAGGTTGCGTGACTCAAAATTTGGCCGAGTGGAAGCTTGGGTCTGGTCGCAGACAAATCTGCGGAAAAAAAAACCACGGGTAAACCATGAACCGCGCTCGGCCCATGGCCGCGCGGTTAATTAAAATGTTTGTATTAAGATTTCATAGAGCATACTGTTGATTAACCTTGAATAATAATGTAATTCTGTCAAAGGGTCCGGCAATTTTTTAAAAGACACTCTGTAGGTCAGAATACTTGTACTAAAAGTTTTACTTCTTCTCCTTCATATTTTTAGATTGCATCATCATTCAGAGACCTGTCTCTATTTAACATCTTCAATCTGTCTATCACTCTTTTACGTGAGGTAAGTATCCCTTCTCAACTGTAAATGTTTCTTCTTGATACATACATGTAGATGAGACTGTCAATACTGAAGAGTCAAAACATTTTTTGGAATGAAACATTGAAACAGAAACAGGCAGTTCAATTTTGAAACATCCTTATTTAAATTTTGTGTTTTTATTATTTTTAGGCCTATAACAAACAGCTGAACTTGCAAGATGGGAGTCAGGTTTGTCACCCATTTCAGTTTTAGTTGTGTGACTGCCTTGTACTGTCCATAAATTGCAAGAAAATTGATTAATGCTCCAATTGTTCTGTTGTAACCATACTTTATCCATCAACTGATTAAAGCAATGTAAAGGACTTGTAGGGGGGCAACTTGATCTAGGATGGAAGGAGGTGTCATTTCCTTGCAGAGCTGCAGTTGCCTGTTATATTGTACAATGTACATGCACCACTGTGTAATATTGTGTCATCAAATTCCTGGCAGCCCTGTGCTACTTTGTTTATTGCTTTTGAAATTATCTGAATTTCAGATAACTCAGATCACCCATACAGTCCAACTGCTACACTTGTAAACCTTTCAAGCTATCTAACAGCCTTTGTGATACCTCCCAACTCAAATATGTTTTCCATTGGAGGAGGATGTGTCTTGTTTCATGGGTCAAAACTCGCAAATTCCCTAAACTCACTAACTCCCTAACGAAACAACAACTTGAACTTCCAACTTGCACGTGATCAGGTCATGCACCTTGAAACCGCAACAACTTAGCGTCAGGCAAATAATCTTTTACTAGTAGACAAAAGTATATTCCTGGACATTTGTCACATCTGAACTAGTAACACTGCCTAGCTCGGGAAGTCCCTGGAAGCTTAGTGGCAGAGGATCCAACTGGTGTTTAGAAGGTCATAGGTTTTAACATATGAACCTGTTGGGAGAACTCAGGGAATTTTTATTCCATTATATTTTTTGAAATAAATTATACCTTTCATACAAAATATTGCATGTTGTTTGTTATGTCCCACAGCACAGCCTGATGAGCTATCTTCTCCAACTCACATGTAACTGTCTGTCGTTTGATTTCATTGGCACCTCCATGGATGAGTCATCAGATGACCTTGGCACAGTTCAGATACCAACTAGCTGGAGGGGAGGTACATAGGCATTGTAAATAATATTAGAATTAGCTTTCAGATCATTCAAATAATTCTGATCAAGCAGGAAACAACCCTGATCTTAGTATCAAATACTGAGTAAGAAATATTCATCTTTACCAGCCAAGTAATGTTTTGTGTGAGCAAAAAAAAAGCTATAAATGTAGTGACAAAATAAGTCTCTCTCAACAATGAAAATATCTCTGAGCAAAGCAGCAGAAATAATTCTGAATTGAGGTGTGAGTAAACAGTTCTGTTCAAAGTTATTTCAGACAAACTGATATTGTTTTGTTCTTTCTTTAACTTGATTGGTAAAGTGCTGAGCAGTTTATCATCAATTTTCTTTTCCTCTTGTTCTCTTTTAGCATTCTTAAATTTTGCCACTCTGCAGTTATTTTTTGATTTGTACAGAGCTCTGCCAACCTCACTTTCTCCAATGGTAAGAGGACATTCTATGAAGTATGCCAACGTTAATTTATGTAGTTTAAAATTATAGTCTGATAGACAGTTTACTGATTGTGTAGTCCAAAATAAGAATACTAAGGAACTACAATTCAGAACAACATAGAAAGTCTGGATAGCCAAAAGGCTGAAAAATCAGTGTTAAGATTATCCGAGTGTGTACAAAGAAATGGAATTCAGGTATCATAGTGAACATTATCCTTAAAATATTGTACAATCACATGTGTAAATACTATGTGTTATACTGGTAAATCATTTTATAATGTGCTTGTATTTCCAGGCCCTGTCATGTTTAGTGCAGCTAGCATCAATAAGACGGTCACTGTTTAACAATAATGAAAGAGCCAAGTTCCTGGAGCAACTGGTTCAAGGTGTCAAGAGAATTCTAGAATCTCCACAGGTTTGTATTTGAGTTAGCAACTTATTTTTACAGGTAATAGATTAAGTATTTTTGTGGAATATTTTGGAAAAGGGGGTATGGATAACAAGTTGTGACTGTCACCTCTTACTTTGTTTGCCCCTGAGTCCCTATATGCTGAATTCATGAAGTTGGAATGCAATTTTGCTGATGACAATTGATGAAGACACTGATTATGATGGTCATCATTGTTATCTTTCCTGTAATCCTTGTTGATTTTGTCATCTGATGATTGTTATCGTCATCATCTTCTATTTACCCACCCAATCACAGAACCACAGGTACTTTGTGTTCCCAAGTAAATTGGCGTTTGCTTTCTCTAAGGGTTTTCTTAAGTTTCCTAAACTTCCCAGAAGTATGAATGCGTACACTAGCTAATGTTGGGAAGTACATGTACCCAGCAATGGACTAGCACCTCATCCAGGAGATAAACAATACTCTTAGACAGAGTTACATGTATATGTTGGCCTGTTGATCAACTAGTTACAGGTTGGGAGAATGTTTACATCGGTTTGTTTCATATGTTGAAAGAACAGAGATTGATCTCCATTTACACTTTACCCTTAAATGGACAACTCTGAGCTATAATCTTAGATGGCCCCTTTAAACACACCCATAGTTAATGATCGCTGTAGTTAATTTCTTCACAGCTTTCCACATTTTATGATTTTGCATTTAATTCTGTTGAACACATGTATTGATGGGTACTTTAATAAAATAAATTTAAGTACAAAATGTCATAAAGAACACGTCATTTTCAGCCTTTAGCCACTTATAAAGTAGTATTGAACGTTTTAGATTAACTTTTTCAATATAAATTGCTTTTCAGTCACTAGCAGATCCCAATAATTATCATGAGTTTTGCCGACTCCTAGCAAGACTAAAGTCTAACTACCAGCTGGGAGAAATAGTGAAGGTTGAGGGATACAGTGAGTTTATCGCACTTATAGCAAAGTTCACTGTCACAAGTTTACAGGTGAGAATAATTGTTTACAGACCCAGTAATCCTCAGCACATGACTACACTAACTTCATGCACTCGACTGCACTGCAGTTTGGTCCTTGATGCATCACTTAGTAAAAAGGGTATATTATGCTATGTCAAGAACATTGTCAGGGATTTCATTAGCATTTTCAGCAGAAGGGCAACTGGTTTTCACAGGCAGGCAACTAACTTTTTAAACTGAACTTCTTTATAAGAAAACCTTACCTCCAGATGATCAAACCAGATGGCGAAATAGTTTCTGCAGCCAGTCAATTTGCCTGTCACCCAGCCCTTAATAAAACTGTTGTATAGTACAGTTTTCAGTCCTTCCAGATTGATGTGTCAACTACAAGAAATAAAAAAACGTAATTTCCCTGTGTTTTGTGTTATTTTCAGATGTGGCAGTTTGCTCCTAATAGTCTGCATTATCTTTTGAGTCTGTGGCAAAGGATGGTTGCTTCAATGCCTTACGTGAAGAACACAGAGCCACACCTTTTAGAAACATATGCTCCTGAGGTAACATCTTAGTAGAATACAGTTTCCATTATACCATCAAATCTAGGTCTTCTCCTGTATTTCTTGACGGTGCTCTAGAGTCAGCTACTAATGCACTGTTGACTTTCCTTTCTCTTTGACTGTTAGGTCACCAAAGCCTATGTGACATCACGCCTGGCCTCAGTAGAAGTGGTTATAAGGTGAGATGGGGTCAATTGAGCCTATAAGTTCTGAGGATCAAAACTGGTGAAAAATTCTGCATTTTTAGGCAAACCATTCAACAACAAACATGATAGTACTACTCATTAGATCTGATTTCAGTGGTTGCGCATCATGCTTTGGTCCACAGTTCTGAAAGTTAGAACAACACTGACTGACTTGCAGGCTGATTTTTAGAGAGAAAAAGTGTCAAAGGTGACTATTGTTTGGAAACCAGCCTGACATGGATCTGTTTTCTTTGTTCACAGGGATAGTGCAGAGGATCCACTGGATGATTCAGGAACAGTTCAACAACAGCTAGACCAGGTAACATACATGTACATATACCATTGGTGTGAAACACAGTGGCCAAATGGTTAGCATATTACTTAGACTCCTTATCAAGCAGTCCAGGTTTGATTACCGGTCAGCCTTATTGTGTCGTGTTCTGGTTAAGACACTTCACCCTTGGACTGCCTGGCTGATCACCTGTAAGTAAAATGTGTACACTGGCTGACTGCTAAAGGCCAAGGTGACAAATGTTGGGAAGTACCCAGCAATGGACTCAGCATCCCATGTAGTCCAGAGTTATACACTGGCCTGTTGATTTACTGGTTACAGACTTGGAAAATGTTGCTGCATGTATTTCATGCATTGAAAGGACAGAGATTGATCTCTTTTTACCTTTTTACTATAATCTTAGATGGCTCCTTTACACACACCCATATTTGATGATCATTGTAATTAATTTCTTTACAGCTTTCCACTTTTGGACGATGCGAATATGAAAAGACATGTCAACTGTTAATTTCACTATTTGACCAAGCAGCACAGAGATACCAGGAGCTGGTACAGAACACTTCAGCTTCCACAACAGACTTGACCATCCAGGAAGGTACACTTGTACATTCACCCCATTATCATAAATAGTTTTAGTAAATAAATCACTGATGTACTTGCAGAACCAGCTCAGAAAGCTTTATCTCAGGAACAATTTTGTAATAAACTCTCCGCTGCTAAGCCTCACCGCGTGACCACGTTTTTCTGAGTCAGATTGCTAGAATATTGCATATAAAATGTATGTATATTTACCGCTTTTGTTGTTGTTTTTTAGGTCGTCTAACATGGCTTGTGTATATCATTGGTTCAGTTATTGGTGGACGTGTGTCCTACTCGACAGTCGATGAGTATGATGCACTGGATGGTGAACTTGTTTGTAGGTGAGTGTTACGCTGATGCACATGTTGGTTTAATGATATCAGAGCCGATTTCAATGGACTCCCATGAAACCAAAACGAAAGTGATCACTCTGGCCTATCACAAAGGATAAACTCGATCCAGTAAACCAATCAAAACTCGAAGTAGATACATGTAGGGATGGCAAGCGCGGAAAAACACGTACGAGGGAGTCGCGATTGGTTTTGGTTTTACTGACTTCTGATTGGCTGAAAAAGTGGAACGAGATTTTTTAACCAATTGCTAAGCGTTGTAAAGTAAAACAAAATCAAACGCGAATTACTTCCAATACTCAGGTGAAAACCACCCTATTAGCACTTACCTGATTACAACAGTACCAATGACAATTTACTAGTTATTAGAAAACTTCTCCATACATGACAATGTTGTGAAATCAATGTTGTCTTTTTCGCACGTTCAAGTGAACACATCCTTTGAACTTTCAGTTCGGGCGAATAGACTTCCAGTCCGGGCGCACTGACATCGGGCGAATTCGCGATTGAGTGAAACGACCGGTTACCCTTAGATCATCAATAGGGTAATACTGTAGGGTACTCCATACAGAGTCAAAATTCACTGTAGGTTTATCTCTCTGCAGGGTTCTACAGCTAATGAATTTAACTGACTCTCAACTCTCTCAGCGAGGAAGCGAGAAGCTGGAGCTCGCTATTCTGAGTTTCTTTGAGCAATTTCGTAAAATGTACGTTGGTGACCAGGCTCAGAAAACATCCAAGGTAAAACTATCAACGGTTTGTTTTATTCCTAAATTAAGAAAATCAAACCTTGACGTACCTCTTCTCTTTGTAGCATGTTATTCATGCATATTGAATCACATCAATGTTGTCTTTACTTGCACTGAAAAGTCGTTGTGATTATGTTTTGATTACACGACTATGAGTACATGGAGAGTTTTTATTTTCTTTGTCAATTTGAAAACTTGTTAAGTTCTACCGCAGTGTGACACAAAGGAGTAAAACTTTAAAGAGGAAACGGCCTATAGGTAGCGTTTTTATGATTAAAATTGATCATGATTTGCTGGTGACTTTCGCTCTGTTCAATTAGGTGTATAGACGACTCTCTGATAGACTCGGACTCCATGATGAATCGAATGTTTTGAGCGTCTTCATGGGAAAAATGTAAGTAAGAGTGTCATGCTGTCTGCTGTTGTTTCTGATATTTGAAGCGTTGGCTCTTTAGTAACAGTCACTATTAAGCAATAAGATGACGAGCTGGAGATTTCTATCGCGTGATAGTTGACGAGGGCGCAGAGCGAATATATATAGTATAACTACAATAGTCGTTCAAAACTTAATCTAAATACTCTTCACAGACACCTCGGAAACGCAAAGAAGCGGCCGTTATTTTGTTAACAAGCGCACACTGCCACGCTACTCACTATCTATCACAGAATAGATAGTGAGTAGCGTAGTCAATTAGAGAACGGTATTCGTGATAGAACGCTAGTAGATTTATACTAACATGCGATGTTCCCTTCTGCTAGAACTGATACACGAAGTTGCGCCCCTTTATATTCAAACTGGACAAATGAAAAGTTGAAATAGAATCGAGTTGCTTTAGTCACTTAATTTACAATTTCTGTGATATACTTTAAACTTATTTATTATTCTTTTAAGCAACATTGCGCTATCTTTTCTTGTTCACAGAATCACCAACATGAAGTTCTGGGGCACCAGTGAGGCTATTATTTCTAAAACCTTACAGCTTCTAAGCGATCTGTCTGTTGGATATCCTTTACAATGTTGCCCTCTGTTGTTTCGAGGGTTTTCGTGATGTTTTAGAAAGATCTTTAAACTAAGTTTTTCAAGGTCTTTGTTCGAAATTCTCTCCAGTTTTAACTATCCTTGTTCCATTCTTGTTTGTCATTACCTCTTTAGTATTTTACTTAACGAATTGTTTATATATCGTGTCATAGAATGTCATAGCTAATCTACTTTCAAGAATTGTTATTCAGTTTTATTCGCTTGTCCTCATTGCATTGCTCTCGAGTTTGTTTCTTAACTTAGCTTAACTATAGCAGTGCTCGTAAACTGGTCAAGTTGGACGCAGTACAGTTTGTACTTAGCAATCATACGGTATGTTGAACGTAAGCGTTAGATTTATGCGAAGGCATGGTCCGATTTTCATTCCTTTAGAGTGAAAGCAGAACTCTACGTCATACTGAGTATATTTTTAGTAGTTTAATTGTCAAAAAACGTTTACTGTATCTTATGCACATATTTTTTTGTTCATTTTCCAGAGTGAGCACTTTCCCTTCCTTGGAACTCACACTACTCGAGCTTACAAAGACATGCGCAGCAGAACCACATTTTACATTGCCCTTGGCAGACTGTTGATGGTGGACTTGGGCGAGGATGATGAGAAGTTTGAATCGTTCATGACTCCGATCACAAGTAAGAACTCTTTCGTTTATTGCAGTGTAAAACAGTCAGGGTGACGGATTCACTGAGCAAACCGTTTGGCTTAAGAATACTCATCTCATTATCATTAGAGAATTACGTGAAGCTAGTTATTGTCCTTGAAATTGTAAGAAACCGCCAGTCTTGTTTCGCGGAACGCGCAAGCGACGCGCGGTTGATATGCGAGTGACACTCTTGCTCTGGGCATCGTCTCTTGAGTTTTACGCAGGATAATACCAAACCGAAGATTGTTCGACTGTCTGATCCTCCATACGTAATAAGCCCATAGGCCATCTTGTACTGAACTGAGTTGTTTTTTTTCTGTGTCTGTCTCATCATCGCTAACTTCTTTTCGCCTGGTTTAGGCAACATGGATTCAGTAGCAAGTCAGTTAGTTGCTGTGGGAAATAATGCTTTCCAACAAGAGGAAACTAAGGTAACCGTAATTTGCCATCTTCGCTAAGTATTGCCGCCCTGTATTTAATAGAAGAAAATTCTGACTGAGACACTCGGCGTTGTGAGATAAATATCCATCTCATCGGTTTGTTCCCGTGATTTTACTCAGGCCAGTAGTCTATTCTCAGGGAGAATTTGTATTTCTAAATGTCAAGCGCGTTACCTGTAAAAGTTTAGCCGGCTACACAAAGAGATTTCGTCTCGTGACGTAGTTCATTGTCCCGGAAATCGTTTGTGGCGAAGCAAAGAACGTCTCCGTTTGAAGCAAGTTGAAATGACTAATGCTCGAGATCAGTAATTGTGTAATGGCGTTATGAGGGGAAATCACAGTTGAGTGATGCTTGTATTTCTTTTTTAGCGTACTCTTGTTGGTCTGTGTCGAGACATCCGTGGACTCGCCTTTGCTTTTAACAGTAAATCCAGCTATATGATGTTATTTGACTGGATGTATCCTTTGCACAATCTTTGATAGATGACACGTTATAGATAGCTAACTCTCTCCAACTGTGGGGTAGATTATAAAGCGAGTGTTTTGTACGTGGTGTGATTTGTTTTAAGATCTGAGGTAATGTGTACCTAATGCCTCATGAGGCTACTGAAAACGATGCCATTCTGAAGTGTTTCATGTACGTAAGGTAGGGAGTGGGTTACTTCATTCGAAAAGTTCACTTTGTGAAACGTAAGAGTTGGGTAAGATCATTACACAAGTTTACGTTTAACGGTAATCAGCGAATCACGAATTCTGTGAACCAATGAGGCGATTTACATAAAATCCATCATGCTGGGGCTGCACGCAGTAGCATTCAAAACAAAGAAGAAACGAACGATTTGTTTGTTAACTAAGCTAAAAGTTGTTTTGTTTTGGAGGCAGGCACTTTCTTTTCTCAGAGAAGGTGGCAGTTTTTGTACCTTACGCTGAATGATAACGAAGCTGGAAAATAAACCCACTCTGCCCCAGTACTGTACCGTCAGTAGCACCGCTATCAGTTTGTTCAGCAAGTTTTGTAATTGACTCTTTAACTTGCACAAGCTATCCCACATATACATCAGTTCTCCTGCGGGCGATCGAATGGTGGTACCATGATCCTAACGTGTCCACACCAGTGTTAAAACTCATGGCTGAATTGGTTCAAAACCGATCACAAAGACTGCACTTTGATGTCTCCTCGCCCAATGGAATTCTACTCTTCAGGGTCACCAGTGAGATGATCGTAGCTTACGGTATGAAAGTTAATGATAGTTCCTCACTCGGGAAGTGTGTAATTTTCGCTGCAGCATTACCAGTACTTACCAGGACGAGGGAGAGAAATCTCGTCACCAGAACCCCCGTTTTCGATCGGGGACCTAACGCGATCTATGACCAAGCGTGCGACGCTCTGAACTTAATCAAAAACCAGAACCAGGAAATACTGGTTCCGGTTTGATTGAGCGCCTGCGTTCAAGTTTAGTAACAGTTTCTGAACATGCGTAGAGAGAGTAACCGCTGTTACTAATGCTGGCTCACCTTCCGATTTTTCCAGAGGTCTCGACATCTTGGTGCTAACCAAAAGGATCGCGACCTCTGGGAACGAGACTTGAGGGAGAGATATTGTGATTGTTAGAGGCAAGCCAGAAACTAGATTACTGGCATTAAAGTATAGGTGTCTTCTCACTCCACTTTGATACTGAAATCTGCATTCTGTCTCAATCGTAGCCGTGCCTGGTTTTACTCCTTTTTCATAGTTTGATCTTATTAAAGACAAAATGCGTTTCTTAATTTTCAGGGTCACGTATTCTCACATTAACAGACACACCTGAAGACCAGATGTACAAACTCAAGTATCCTTTAATTAACTTTCAGAACTACACAGAGAAAGAACGTATCATATAAAGCTCGATGTTCGAAACGTATAACAAACACAAAGGAGAATTTTTTTTTCTTTTCCCAACCAAGGCGTCAGGAGTCTGATCAATGCTGGCGCCTAACTTAGGTTTTTCAACATGAAGCGATTTGGAGTGTTGTTATTATCCCCTACACGGAATGCTAGTCTATCGTAGGTTACCCCTCCCTCCCGTCCCTCCTTCCAGTTTCGGCTGGCTGAACAATTCGCCATTACATTTTTGTACCATGATTGGGACCACTCAGCACGGAGTCAAACTCACCAACCTTTGGACTACCATGCTTACCAAGGATAACTTTTTTACTGGACCTTAACTGTTCTTCAGGCTCAAAGGCATCGCGATTTGCTTCTCCATGTTGAAGGCCGCCCTATGTGGTGGTTATGTCAACTTCGGTGTGTTTGGTTTATACGGCGATAACGCTTTGGAAAAAGCGCTGAAAACGTTCGTGGAACTTCTTTCTTCCATTCCTCACAGCAATCTATTGGTAAGTTGTTTACTGAGTCGAGTGCGTGAGAGTTTACTTTGGAGTTTGAACATCGTTTGATTTGGACTTCATCCTTCATCTTTGGGGAGAATCCCGTCTTGTAATGTCAATTCACAATGTCGCAGGTTAGGGACGGAAATGGAGCGATAATTCTTTTTTCGGCCCTAGCATGTCAGAACACAAATTGGGGTGCTCGTACCCTACTAACAGGGAATTTTTGAATCAAGTCCGAGGGAAATCAAAGTTTGTACTAAAGATATCTCTGACCGTCCTTTTAATAGGCCACTTCCGAGTTGCCTTGTAACTCTGTGCCAAAACGAGTCTTCGTGCGAAACTATTCATATGAAAATGAGTTCCGCCTACAGCTTCATTTTCATGAAAATGAAACTCATTTTCATATGTAAGGTTTTGCACTAGGACTCGTTTTGAAACAGAGACACAAGGTAACTCGGAAATGGCCTATTACGTGCCAAACTCATGACAGAGGTACGACCAATCAGAGAGCACTGTAGAGTTATGCCGAGCGGAGGAAGAATTGGGCGTGGAAGATAGTGTTTACTCTGGCTAATTTTGTCTTTGAGTTATTGTGCAGTCAGGAATTTTATTTCTGGATAGTCTTGATAAAGTATTGTTACATTAATCAATGTTCTTCTCTTTCAGGAGTATCCAAAACTTAGTCAGTCGTATTACGCTTTGCTGGAGATTCTAGCTCAGGATCACATGAATTTTCTAAGTAGTCTTGAACCTCAAGTAAGTAGTGTTGTAACGTGTGAGGGCTAGAGATTAGAGAGAGAGAGAGAGAGAGAACTAAATAAAAGATTAGAAAATGGCCTGTTACATCGGCTAACTGATTTCCCTTTTGTAAACGTTGAACGGTCACTGCCTTCATTGATAACCATACCATACTGGTCTTGAATTGCTTTCATTGATCTAATTATACTGCTGTGAGTTGAGGAATTATGTGGAGTTAGTTAGATTAATTTGTTCTTACTGTCTTTTTTTTAATAGGTTTTTATGTATATATTATCCTCCATATTGGAGGGCCTCACAGCTTTAGGTAAGAAGTTTGTTTTGCGCTGGTTGTTGTGTACTGCATTTTGTAGTCAGACCCACTGATCAACTACCAGCAAGCACTGATGTGACAGAATGAAGACAGTGAAGTGTAATTCTAAAGAAAACAGTTAAAAGTTCAAATTTAGAAGATAGAAAATGTCATGGAATTGGGAAGGAGAAGCTATACCCATAGCTAGTAAACACCACCGACAATCAAACGAGACACTTCCGTCAGGTGACAAACTGCGACGTTTGCGCGATTTGCTGTGAAATTCTTCCAACTCTTTCAAGGGGAGCGGGGATGGCACAGTGGTGAGAGCACTGGCCTCCCACCAATGTGGCCCAGGTTCGATTCTGGCCCGATGTCAAATGTGGGTTGAGTTTGTTGTTGGTTCTCACCTTACTTCGAGGGTTTTTCTCCGGTTTTCCTTCTTCCATTAAAACCAACACTCCAAATTCCAATTCGACCAGGATAGAGGACCCGCATCAAAACCAGCTAAGGCTGATATGGGTTCCTCTCAAAATATTGTATTTTTTTAATTATTTTTCTTATTTATTAACGTGTTTGTTATAATACAAACGGTTTTCTTCTGTGTCGATTTGCAGATATTATGGTATGCACTGGATGCTGCGGCACGCTAGACTTTATAGTAACACACTTGTTCAAAACGCTCTCAAAGAGACGCAAGAAAAACGCGAACGGGATGGAAGCACAACCGCCATGTTTAAGAATTCTGGAGTCCCACCCTGAAATGATTCAACAGGTCAGTGCTTGTTTATTTTAGTACTTGTTTCTTGTGTTGGGCGCATGAGGCTAATCACGGCATTTTTCCTGTCTATTCGTAGATGTTGTCGACAGTACTGAACATTGTCATGTTTGAGGATTGTAAAAACCAGGTGAGTACCAAAACAAACTACTGTTGCTGCAAAGTCTGTAGCAGTTTAGGAAGTATTCTTACCTTACCGCTGCTTTAAAGTGGCATGAATAATTTCACGTCTTGTTTCTTGTTGTCTGCCCGGTAGCAGACCCTGTTTTTATTCCTTAATCATTGAGCACTAGACGAAAATCTTGGGCGCGAGAGTGAAAATTGCTGGCTGTCTATTGTTAGGCTGATCAACAATCCCGTCGATACAATCCTGGAAAGTGCTAACAAGAGGCCTCTGGCTCCTCAGATGTCATGGACCTGAATAGAAGTCTGTTTTTATTAGATTTTGTTCAGAATTTTTGTCTTGATTTTCTTTTTTCCTCTCTTTTTCCTCAGTGGTCGATGTCTAGGCCCCTACTTGGCCTTATTCTGTTGAATGAGAAGGTGAGATAATACATTGAACGGAATATTTTGTTGGGTAGCTTGCATTGTATTGCAGTACAGGCTGATGAACCTGCCTTCGTTTTGCTTAGAGTGACTAGTTTGTAACTAACATTACCTTACATTATCGATACATAACAGATTGTTACCCTTTTTGGGAGTAATGGTTGTTTTCGTTTATTTCAGTATTTTCAAGAGTTGCAACGGAATGTTATTGCGATGCAGCCTCTGGAGAAACAAGAGGACATGGCGCAGTGCTTCAGGAATCTCATGGAAGGAGTGGAACCATCGCTAATCACCAAAAACAGGGACAGGTGAGAGTCTCCTTTCTTTTAGTAGCATAGGCCTGCAATGCGTGCAAAACGCTTACAGTTCCAAAACCTTCCACTCACATTGAGTGGGTATGTTCAACATACCCATAGGGGCTATCATAAAGGGCCGTAACTTTTATAAATAATTAAGTTGTAGTCACCATTAGCCACGTAGACTGGTAAAAAAGCTGTTATTCATCGAGTTCGAGATGGGTAACGCTGTTGATGCGTCCTAAAACTGGGTATCTAATGTTCGAATTTCCGAACGAAGGTGTTAATACTTGAGATCTTCCTATTGTCGGCTGACAAATGTGATTAAGTCGATTGAAGAAATCTTACCTCGAACGCCCGTAAGTCAGTGAAAATCGAATTTTTTATTGGATTTTCCAACTGATATTTATTAGGAAGTTTGCAGAGAGTTCGTCAAGGTGTTCGACAGGTGAGTTCTTTGTAGACAAACCTGGTTAATCCTTCGCGTGAGAGGCTGGGTGAAGTACAGCGTGTAGTTTTTAACATGTAAGTGTTTATGTCCGCAGATTCACACAAAACTTATCAATATTCAGACGCGAGGTGAACAACTCGTTAAAAGCCCCAAGTAATGGAAGTGGGGCTGTCAAATCTGAGGGAGGAGTTGATATGGTGGCGTAACAGCTGTTGACAGACTGGTCAGTCAATACGAAGATTGTCGCCCTCGTGATAATCAGAAGAAGCGTGAGAGAAAGAAGAAGTCACCATCGTGGTACTCCCGAATCGCTACCAACGGAGATTTGGTAATGAAGCCGTTTCTTTGACGGTTTCTGATTCATGGATTGACTGAATAATCGAGGGAAGAAAGCAATAGCTAGTCTCCTACGAACCGTTCATTCAGTTCAAGTGGTTCGTGGATTGTTTCGATGCGAACAGTGTTTTTTCCGTGAATGTGTCTTGTTGGTGGCTTTGCCACGGTAGCGCGCGGTAAAAATGAAAGAAAAATTTAGCATTCTTCATCAGTGTCAAATGTTAAAATTTCAAACAAAGCTAAGTGAAAAATAGAATAGAATAGAATAGAATAGAATACATGTAGTGTATCCTCTAACGTGAAACATTGAATTTTTTCTCAGCGGTCTACAAAGAAGATGCCAGAAATCCTAACTGCATCTTACTGAACCTAATATTGAGCTATTATTTACTGCCATCCCCAAACAACTTCGTTTTCAGTCTGTTCGTTCCACTGCTCCATCAGGTTCCTACTCCAGAAAACGTTATCAGAGAATTTCATGCAGTGCTTGTACTCCAGCTGTTAATTAGGATACTTCGGTTAATTAGTATAGTTCAGTTTATTAGGATTAAATGAATGTCTCGCTTGTTGAGTTATCGTCTCTTCCCTGTTCCAACCAAGAAACAAATAAGCAATGCAATCTACCTTTGTTTTATTGTTGTTTTTAAAAGTAAATAAGTGCCAACGGATGAAATAAGTAAACGAAAGTTTTCCTGATGACGTCATTCGGTGGGTTTATGTCATTTGGAGTGTTAATGTCAAGTACTTGTTGACTTCAAGAATGCCATACCGAATTGCTAACTTCCTTCCTAGTACTTCGAAAGAGTAAAACGTTACAGCATAAGCAAACATTACGGTCAGAAAGGGGTTCATATATCAGTCAAAGGTTGGAAAATAGAACCAGATGAAAGCACGGCGGAAGGCCAATGAACTCAACCACGTTGGCTGTGGTTTAGAATCTGATTCGCCCAAAACTCCTTTGCTCTGATTGGTTAGACTGAACGTATGACGTACGCTTGTTTTTCGTTTTACCCAGTAACACGTAGAGCACAACAAAATGCAAACCAAGCCAGATGGTTCATTGCTTTAGGAACCAGTTCGAATGCTTTAATATTTTGGCCAACCAGAGCTGTTTCCTTCGACAACAGAAAAATCATCCAAGATGAATCGTTTTGATAACACCAACTTTAAATCAAAGTAAAAGTCCTGCGGACACAAAATATCCTCTCGTTTTAATTAAGAATTTTTGTATTTAATTTAAAGGAGTGATTTATTTTCACAATTACTACACCTGAATTGGATCTCTAGCTCTTCTAGGACACTAAATATGTGAGTGAAGAAAAACGCTTTTGTACAACCTGTCACGATCCCGCTACACAGCAACATTGAAGTAGCTTAATATAATAACATACGTGTTTACCAGTAATAACACGGTTCAATCTGCTCTTCACGTATTGAGCATGAACTGTCTCCTTGATGTACGCGTCCTTCAGCGCAAATATTTTTTTACAATTGCTTCACATTTCGACACCAAACAAAACTTTTTTTGAAACCTAGAAAACGGTGTCAGTCGATTTGGACTCTATGTACAGGGCAGTGTAGTGTCCCACACCATGGATTCATGTCCGTCCGTTGTAACTTTTCTGTCGTTATTTTGTCCTGCAAGTCGTTTACTGTCGAGTAAAGAAAATGAGAAAGTGAGAACGTGATAATGAAAAATGCAAGGTTTTTATTTTGTGTTATCTTTGTTAACAAAAATATATTGAACCGGACTGGCTCTGAACCAATCTTGCCACCAGGGCTTACTCGGTCTTAAAATCCAATATGGCGCCTTACTCCAAGAAAAGCGCCATCCTGGATTTTAATGCCGAGAAAGTCCTAGCCGTTGCTAACGTCTCTCTGAGTATAATTTATTATAGCGACGATATTCCTATGACGTATGTATGTAGGATATCTACAGCTACTAGCAGATCTGATACATAACAGATTTTAAATATTCAGTCATTAAAGTCATTAAACGCATATGAACCAGTCATTTATAAACGTATACGTTATAAAAAAAAATAGGTTTAACGTTTCTAATGATTATTGACGTTATTTTGTGACACAAAAATGTAATTACTGTTTAATCAACACGCCTATAACGATTTGAGCCAATCAGAAACGAGAGAAAAACACACAGCCGGCGCCACGCGTGGGAAATCACGAGTGGCTCAGTTTTTACCTACCGTTGGCCGAAAAAATACAGCACGTTTGTTCTAGCTGGTTAGAACTTGTCTCATGCTCAACTTCCTTACATCCAATTTTATGTAGAGAATTCAGTTGTCTTGCAAAAACCGCTCTAAAACCACTCTAAATGACATTTTAGTATTAATATCTTCGCGTCATATAGCTAGCTGTTCATTGCATAACAATAATTGCGCAAAGGTTATAGTAGACATTTGAGTTATAATGTCCACAGTTTTCAAATGATGAACGATAGTTGGTTGTTACATGTGAAGTATGACAACACCTTGTCAGTGGCTTTGTTTCTAGTAGGCGTTAAATGAATCCTTGTAAACTTTAAGTCCATCTCCGAGAGACTCGTCAGGTGTTACTGTTTGCTGTAGAAGCGACGCGTCGTCTGATCCACCATCCACCATAAAATGCGCCACTGTGATTGGCTGAGTTGAAGGGTTTCCGGGCACGTATCCTTCCCTTCAGGCAAATAGATGAGATAAGTTCAGTAAGAGCACCACGAAATACTGATTGATTAATTGCTAACTTTTCTAAACCTTAAATGAAAAGGGCGGGCTTGACGTATATCTAAGCAAATATTATGAAACTGAAAAGAAATGTGGTCTACTAAGAAGGGTATTACAAGCTTAATTGTCATTTCATTTTATTGAGTGTAGTCTCCTTACGGGTCTAATGTGTTTTTACTATTAGTAGCACACAGACCCTGACGTAGCAAAAAGGTTTTTGCCATTTAGATAGGTTAGATGCTTGTGTGGCAATAGTCAGGAGAGGTTGAAAATGCACGAACTCCTACTGACAAAAGACATGTGCTTTGCACACGTAAGGTACAGGTTTGTGTTTTTTGTAGTTTTGCATCAGACTAACCGTTTAAAGATATGGGTAAAACGTAGCTGTAAAGAACATTACCTGAAATAAATATTGTTGACATAGGCTTCTCTTCGCAAAGCTGTTTTTATCTGAAAATATACATATTCTGCGTGACTTTTCCATTGAGCTTATGAAAGCACGGTGGCTTCTTGGAAAGTAAGTTAGGCTAACTTTCTTAACAGCGTGGCATAATACAAGGACCGAGGCAAACTGCAACTGGTGGGCTAGTATTTGGCCGGGAGGGAATGCAAAAGCGGGGTAGCGGGGTAGTATAACACGGGAACAAATATCTTTTTTGTGGAGCCGCTGAACTCATAATAAACTTACCGCTGTAGCAAGGTTACCCGCGAGGATCTGGTAAGCAGGAGAGGCGTGGTCAGTGAATTCCGACTTCCACGGCTGCTTGAGTTTCATTGTAATTTCACCTGTAGAACAAAACACCATTGGTTAGGGACAGGGTTAGATACATGTTTTAACTAAAACTACTGAAGAACATTTCCGTACTTTGTTTTAGCTATAAGTAAAAACAAGCTCTTTAATTTATATCTTGAGTTCCCGACAAAAAGTAGACATTGGTGTCGAGAGAAAGAGGACGTGGCTTCTTAGTGCATTCGGTAAATTCACATCGTTACTAATTAGTCCCAACGTACAGCCTCTCAGCTCAGGAAAAATTTATCACTGCCAATCAACGATGCTCATTTAATTAACGATAATCATCTCGATTACTACTCACCTGGGTATGGTGCGTAAGCAGTTCTGGGCGGATGTGGGGGTTGGCAGGGGTTTGGGCACACTGGCATGACAGACGGGTCACAGCATCCTGCCATTCCCATGTCAGGCATGGGTGGGGGCATTGGGCAAGGATTGGCGCAAGTAGGACCTGGCTGGCAACAGGCCGCTGGGGGTGGGGGTGGAGGAGGGACGAAGAAACTGGGTGGTGGAGGAGGTGGGGCAGGGCACGGGTTGAAGCAGGAAGGTCCTGGCGGACAGCAGTCCTGTTGTTGTTGATCCGTTGGCGCTGGCTGGTCCATTTGCTGCTGTTCCGGTGGTGCAGGCATGAATTGTTGTTGGCCTTCAGGTGGAGCCATAAATTGTTGTTGGCCATCAGGAGCGGGCATGAATTGTTGTTGGGAGTCAGGTGCCGGCATGTATCCTGCCATGGGTGGTGCCTGGTCCGGCTGAGGTTCAGGAGCTGGCTCCTGTTGGTCCGCGCAGGGATTATCGCAGTCGGGTCCCGGGGCACAGCAACCGCGTTTGCTGGGCTCTGGGGCCGCTGAAATATGGACAGAACAGGATAATGCAAATTAGATAATAACAAGAAACATACAGGCAAAGTCAAGTAGTAGTCAGAGTAACATATTGAATACGTTGAAACAGGAATATTTGTACCTACCATGTGTCAGGACAAATAACGTAAAGCACAACAGTAGTGTTGCTCGTGTCATATTGGTTGGTCAGCGATCCGCTGTATGGATAAACAACATTGGGGAGAAATTGTTACACCTTAAAGCATTATGTTATGTAATCATTGTTTCCCTTAAGTTGCAAAGATTGTCGCCAATAATTTCTTATAACAAAACGCCCAGGAATATCTCTTAAGCACCAAACAAACATATACAAGTGACTATATCAAAGATCATATATTTGAACTGCGGAGAAAGATACGAAGACATGATTGATCATCGCAGTTGTACACACAGCTTAAGCAATTGTAAAATTAAGCCTGAAAAAAATTTAGGCTTGAATTTTTCTCAGGCTTAATCAGTTCCCAACTGCTTCAGTTGTGTGCATGACTGCGATGATCAATCATGTCTCAAAACAAACATAATTACGGAAAATGCTCCCCTTCCATTCACTGCGAACTTTTAAAATTACCATGGAAGTTCTAGAACTTCGTGAGAGGACCACAAAAGAGCTGTCTGTTGTGGTCCTATGTATGCATGGCAGTCTAAACAAACTCAACAAAATCAGGTTTGGTGCCATATCAAAATTATCTTCAGTTGTCACGAAAACTTTTAAAGAGCATAAACGTTAGCGGAAATAATTTTCCACAAATGTTCTGTTTGTTGCCCAACTCGGACGGCAAAAAATGTTCGTCTTTGAGACAGAATCAGAAACCACATTAGAATTACTCCGCCATATTTTATCATCTAGATCAAAACGCTCTCTTTTCTAAACATTTTCTACTAATTCTGTGATTTTCCCCATTTGAACTTGTTATATGGTAATGTAAAGAGAATCTAATGATTAATCGTTGCTGCGCTTTATAAGGTAATTTACTCTGTACTGATAACGAAGAAGTTTCCATCATCGTTTTCTTCTTGGTTACAAAATCATTTCAGCTTTTATATTCATATTGAAAATACTCGCGTCAATTAATATAGACCCGTCATGAAGGTTGACCCATAAGGACACTGGTGACTTCACCCCACTTTCATTAACGATTGGAAAAAACATGTAGAAATTCGTAGGCAAAAGCCGTAAAAGATTAGGAGAAATACCACTATGTTATCTTCATTTCCCTCGGTGATTTGGCTGAGTTTTGGCACAAACTAAGGAAGCACCTAACGGGTGATATTTTCTGTTTATGAGTGAAGCCACCGGTCTTTCGACCACACATGTCGGATAGGGGCAAATATTATCCACTCTCTTACTCACTCACCTTCGTTAAAACACTGCCTGGCCTTCAGGGCTCGCTTTAACGTCTTAAAAGAACAGGAAAAACTGTTACTCAAATGACTAAGAATATATTGTACTTATCTCAGAAATGGTAGCTGTCTCTCCGTATTTGACCTCAAGATTTGTTGACAAGTGAAATCTAGGGTCGCTGGGAAAGTTTGTCATCGACCAACGCCTACCGCAAGAGCACCCGGAAGCTAATTTGGCTCGTAAATTCACTGCTGCCAGGTTGTAAAACGCGGTCTGTAAAATCGAATATTTACCTTGAATCCCTGAAGAATTTTAGACGAAAGATCACCCTAGTCAAACTACGATCTCCGGACCGTTTATGAATTAAAAATTACCTAATTCCTAAAAGAGTACGTTAATCGCTAGTTTGGAACGCCTTGTAAGGTTGACTACGTCAGTGTGTAAACACTGACATGGCAGGTGGCGATCTTGTTTATTACAAACAGGCTTGTCACGGACCAGCCAATAAGAACGCGTTGAACTTTCGTTACATCATTGACAGTTAGTCACCCGTGACAACTCAACAGGTATCCTTTCTCTGCCTCGTGAGTTTCTGTAAAACTAAGGATAAAGTTACGCGATTTGATTTGTTTTTGTTATTTTTTATTCGGTCTTTTTGTTCGTCTTAAATCGTTGTGCTCCAGCGGTTTTTTCGTGTCTTATTTCTAACGAGCTAGTTTTATAAAGAAAACGTTTTCATCGTTTTGATGTCCAATTCTCTGCAATCCACAATTCTTTCCTCATTTGTCAAATATACTTTATAGCCATAAATATTTATGCTCGTTTTGCAAACATGGACTGGTTGGTAACACTTCGAAGCGGGATTTTTTGTCTCGTTTGCTGGATGAACTCTCGAATGGGAGACAACTTTGTGTTCACTGATTTACAATGGGGAACTTAAAAACCAAGTCTGATGTTCTAATTCAGTCTCTGCCCCTTACTGAATACGTGTTGTTGATAGCTTTTCCATAGTGTTACAACAAGCCTGCTGTTGTGTCATTAACGTTGAGTCAAGCATAAGCAGCGAAGAGACGAGTAACATAAACAGAATGTCTGGTCGTTGTTAGCGCAGACTGCCGGAATTAATTTCTGATACTGACTTGTGACCGGCCAGAACTGATCTATGTGTATAATTTTTCTTGGGTAGTACGGAGACATAAGCGAGCCGGCACAGCATGGCACAGTGTAAATCAACTGTCATCATAGGCTAAGCCAGCATGGACTTGCTCTAAATTTCGCGAAAAACTTCACATTTTGTTGTCTCTTGTCTTGAGAGGTCATTATACAGGTTTTTGTTGGAAACGATTAGCAGGGATTTCAGATAGACGATTGAAGAATGGGAGGAGAGCAGGGGATTGGATTCTTTAAGATTATGCTCTAACGCACATACGAGTACGATCGACAGCAATCTATCCATTGTCTATCACCATTGTGATCACTCGAACGAGTATGATCACGTATTGTAGACTTGAAAGCGTACGTATAAGGCGCTCTGTGGATTCTAAGGTGCATGACTGATATGTCTTTAAGCTCCAACCTTGACCACAGATGTGGCGAGAGTTTCCTGTCTAACAAGTTCAACTTACCAGGGGAATGGGAACTGGGGACCATCTGGGAACATGGAATCTGATGGGAAAGAAACAAATAATCAGGCTGTTTTCTATGCAAGTATACTAATTTTCTTCTACTAGTATCTTTTCCGACACACATTTTAATTTCAGGACGTGGGAGAAGTGAAGATCAAATTATTCAGCTTTTAAATGATACTGAACATTCACACACGGCGTTCATTTATTTCAAGATACTGATGAAAAGTGTGACTCGTAAACATGTAAACTCGTAAGCAAAAACACCGAAAAAAGAGTTATTTACTGCAACGTTAGATATGTGCTATTTAGAGTTAGTTTTGAACAATTGAATAACTCTAAGATGAAAGTATTCCACAGTGAATATTCCGATTCCACAACAGTAGTCTAGTCCCTGAACTCTTCCTTCCCCGCCTGGATTCAAGTCCTTT
>Ga0126338_10000465_pt1 | contig 21866 bp, 15 predicted proteins | sample OrbCmetagenome_2_FD_92529 | JGI IMG/M metagenome (GOLD analysis project Ga0126338, IMG submission 92529) | Coral microbial communities from Petempiche,Puerto Morelos, Mexico - Orbicella C C metagenome | ecosystem: Host-associated > Invertebrates > Cnidaria > Coral | place: Petempiche,Puerto... | reverse complement strand
CATGTCGCAACATGTCGCAACATGTCGCAACATGTCGCAACAGGCTGGCCAAAACCACGCAACATGTTACGCCCAACAATGTTGCGATATGTTGCGTTGAAATGTTGCGGTCGTTTGGCCGGGCCTTGATGCTGTCAGTATGTGCAGTAGGGATGCGCAATACAATTCTGAGGAATCAACTTAATGGCGGCAATTTCAAAGTATAGTACTTGATTTTGTGGCTAATTCCAAGCTATGCAGGTATGTGCAATTTTATTTTACAGCCACGTTTTGACTTGGAGAGTGGCGGCAGCGGAAGCCATTTGTGCTAAAATTCGAGCAATTTCTGTAACCACTATGCTGTAACGAGTCGAACGCCGCGTGAAGCTCCGTACTTTTTACAACCTTGCCCCCGCCTTGCTAATTATGCAACGCTTTCGAGTGGAATACCATGCAATATCCCACGAGTCACTTGTATTTTCTGGGTATACACAAGAGCCTTACGTAAAGGCGAGTGTGTACAAGATAATACAAGTGACACGTGGGATTTTGCACGGTATATCCAGAGAGATCGTTACATAACTATTTTAAACCATGCCATGGAAAATACAGAGGCCAACACAGTCACTACGGCTGCTAAAACGAGTTGCAACCTTTTCTCCGTTCATTATTTAACCCAACTCGTATGCTTAGTCTCACGCTCCGTCGCTGTGGCTGCATGTTATCTCAAGTGGCATGTGAGGAGTCGTGCTCCGCCATTTTGAATTTTTCAACCCACCGTTGAACACTTGAATCGCCTTATCAAAGCACAGGTAAACCAATACTGACAATGCCCCACAATGTGTAAAACTTAGAAATCTTTAGAAAACTATACCGTATGTGACGGTTTTGAACAAAAAAGCGAGAAAGTGCTTCATAAGTGCATCATATGCCAGTTTGGTCTGTTATAAGTTTGCAGTATTGCCTTAGAACATGAGAAGTTGCCCCAAATTGGAAAAGTTGATCGAAATCGCAAAAGTTGCCCAAACGTTTCGGAACATCATAGGGATAGCCCTATCTGTATGTCGCAATTTTTTGACATTATAATTTATCGTAATTTATCGGCGGAAATTCTCACTTCTAAATTCCATACAAACTTCTACATTTTCCAAAATGGCATTTATATCCAAATCATTATGCTTGGGCATTTCTGAACAGCTACACTGGAAGGCATGGGATTTTGAAGGAACGCTCACCCAGAGAGCCTTTGGTACAAATTGGAGAAATATCGGTATATAATCCCTAAGTTTCTATCACAAGTTACAGTCAGTAAATAACAAAAAATTAAGTCTGCAAGAAAGGTCCTGTAGATACAAACAAAAGCAGTGAAAAAATACGCTTGTTCAATTTCCGTTGGTTGTACCTTGCAGGCCTGGGTACTAAGCCGAATGCTTAGTAAAACAAACCAATTTTGTCTATAGACCTACAGCTAACACAAGTGTTTCCCACAGTCATGAAAATTGTGAACAAATGAGGCTCAGAGAAGTGGGCAAGGCTATTTCTCCAGTCATGAACCATTTATTTTATTCCATTTTATCCCTTATTCTATTTTGTCAGATGCACAAACATGCTCATAAAAACGTTTTTGAATGCACCGCACAAACATGCACATCCAATGTTCCTGAATGCGTCACACTCAGTAGCGGCGTGGATCATCCAATCCAAGAGGGTCGATATCCAGATCATCCAGATTCTCGTCAAGTTCAGGAACTGGTTTGTCCAGTTTAATACCAAGCTCAGCTGCTTGACGCAATTTGTCTTCCTCCAGCATAGCTTTTGTCTGGTCATCGTATTTGGGACCCAGTGTCCACAGTTTCTCTAGTTCATATACCTCTCGTACTTCAGGTAGAAAGAAGTGCACAACAATATTTCCTGCAAGAGAATGACTGTTGTCAATTTCCAAAATTGCACTAGAGAAGAAGTCAATCTCACACAGCTGAAATGATATGATTATCAAAAATTTAAGACCTTTAAACTCTGAAATCAGAAGTCTGTGTTGAAGAAAACCTGGCAATTATTTGTCTTGCATTCATATGAAAGACACTTGTACTCTCACATACAGCACTGTGACAATCTAGGAGAGGGGACCAGGAGGTAAAGGTCTCTTTCCTGTGAACGATAATTTTTAGCGCCCTTTCCTTTTCTGTGTAAATTTAACTCCTAAATGATCATCCCCCCTCCTCAGCCTCAAAAAACAAACAAACAAACAAACAAAGACAGAAGAACCCACCTTACCATAGAGTCTAGTTCAGTCACTCATCAGGCTAGAATATTGACTGACAGTGAATATTACTGGTGATGTGTTGGAGGTATCACAGATGGGCCAAGTCAGCATTCAAGTCTATTGGCCCATCAGGCCCTCAATTAGTGTCCAGTTTTATACATGTAGTATTATTCAACCATATAGACAGGTGTATTTTCCCCCATGGATGGGATGTTAGTCATTCACAGGGTTACCCTCTCCCAGCCCCTGAATTTAATTTGGGTCTACCCATTTATAAACCTGTAAGAAAACTAAATCTTGTGAGAAAACCAAATCATGATATTTAGGGTTTCATCAATTAATTAAAACACAGTACCGGTAAGTCTTTAAGCTTCAAGCTATTGACTTTTCAAAGTCATAGTCACTGTAGTGTCCTTTTAGCACAGGCCTCTGGAGCAACCAACCTCCAGAGAAGCTCTTTTATGTACAACGAAAGTTTTTTGCTGCAAAGTATTACCATATTTCCCCATTGATAACAAGAACTTCTATTACACCTCCACCCCTCTCTCCCTTTGTCTATCAAACACATTTTGAAACACTGACAAAAAAGTATTCATCATTTTAATAAATACAACTTTTCTTTACCCGGGTCAGTGAAACTGCAGGAAGAAGCTTTTTTACCTATATCCAAAGCTACCCAGTGGTCACTCTCCAGTCCTTCTGCAATAACATGGCCATCTTTTCCAATGCCCCGTAACACTCGACCTCTGAACTGCAAGGGACATATACATATGTGAAAAACTTGTTATTAGATTGGAGTGGTGACTAATTTGCCAATGACACAACCCATTTAACAAAAGAGGCAAATGGCTCATATTCAAGTGTGCTTTCTGTTATAGTGCCATATCCAGAACATGACATCTCCCATTGCCCAATTAACCCAGTCTTATGAAAAGTTAAATTATTAATTTTGTCCAACCTCAACATCTTGGAAGTCTCTACATTGCGGTCTCATTCTCAATGTGTTCCATTTGTTTTGGAGACCAAATTATTTAAGTCTCACTCTTGGATTTTTAAGTAAGCATCTCTGTGAGTCTTGGATTTTACAGCAGGTCTAAAATAGGCATGAGGGGTAAGAGATGGAGGGGGGGGGGGGAACTAATCATAAATGTATTAACCTGGGCATTGGAGCTGTGCTCTTCAGGTTCATCCTTTACCTCTCACTCCTCACCCCCAATTTTAGATTTGGCCAAATTTTACTATTCATCACCCATTCCACGCAACATGACAGTCACAGTCAGAAAGATGTAATATTATGTGTAGTTCCAGAAAATATCCATACCTCCCGCACGGAAGGAATTTTGGATCCCCCAGCCCTTTGGAAATCCCAATTAAACTTCATATGTTTCTTTAAAAATTTTTGGTCTTAGGAATCCCCCACCCCCTCCCCCAGGAAATTCCAATCCCTTCGGTGGGGGGGAGTATCAATATTTTCTGGATCAGCATAATCAAGGCTCACTTGGAATGTTTACAAAATCTTTGAAATTATCAATATTCCCTTTATCTGTTATTATTTCATTTTTCAATCGACCAACCGACTCAAATCTACCTACCAATTGCTCCAAATTCTTCGCCATTGCCCTTATATGTCTTGTTGATACACCACTTACAACAACAAAATAATCAACATAATTTTGCCTGATTCCTCCAGTTTTGATCACGCATATATCTATGGCGTTCTCTTTTTTAAGGAAGTCTACAAGATCTTGTATATTCATGAAACCGTTTTCATCTAATGTGTAATCTGCTAGAGCTGAAGGAAGCTTCGAACGCGGCCGTGGGTTTGAAATCTCGGCATCTTCCTCGTCAGAAATCGCTGAATCGAAATGACACGTGTTCGTTGATTCGTCCTTAACAGCATCCTCTGGTTTTCTAGTTGATGTACGACTTTCTTTAAGATAACAACTTGAAGTATTAATGCTACAAGAAAGTGGTAATAAGGATCTTTTTCCTTTCTGAAAGGTCTTGATAGCATAGCGCTCAAGACAATGCATGTCCCCGAAATTCTTGCAAAGCTGTGATGACCAAACCCGACCGAAAAGCCATGAGAATGTTTCAGCTTGACGAAAAGGTGTAAAACTTCGGGATAACATCACTAGATCGACTAGAACAACTTCAACAAACAGAATAAACTATCTCTATGCTCCACCATCTTGGAAACCTCGCTTCAATGTAGCAAATTTTGTACGAAGCGGTAGTCTCCTTCGGCCGTCACGCAACGCTTCCTCACTAAGAGAAGCGTTGCGTGACGACTCTGATAACGCCTGCGAAGGAAACTAGTAGACTGAGCTAGACTGCAGACATGCCACGGGATCTGGCGCTAACAGGAGAATATTAAGGCAAAAAACATTTTGCTTTATTCCTCCTTTTCCAGCTATTTTCACCCATCAATCTGGTGAAGTCGAAGAGAGAGCAGAAAGGTACTCCTAAGATGGCGGGTATCTATCAGGGATCTAGTAGGGGAACACTTGGTAACATTGTAAAATATTTAACAACAGGGAAAATCACCAAGGAACCACTAAGAGAGGTGCTGAAACAGTGAGAAACAAATGCAGGTGCTGGAGGTTTACACCCCCATGTCCCAACCCCAAGTGAGAGTTCAGTTCAAGATTTTCAGGATTTTCAGGTCCAGAGTGGCGGGTCTAAAACGCAGGTCACGGGTCACGGGTTATTATTGTTTTTACCAATACTGAAACAACCTTAAATCTTTACTAATGGTAACCTTAAGCCTAAACATTGTATTAGTGTAGTATCTGAGCCTAAGGTTAGCATTAGGAAGGGGTAAGGGTTGTTCCAGTATTGGTACAATGACCCCTTGACATGTGTTTAAGACCCGCCGGGCCCAGAGCAATGTCCCACACTATAGGGCTCAACTATCCAGATGGCAACTGGGCACAGCATGTCCCACAAACTAAGCAATTAAAATAAGAAACGTCAGCCAAACAAAGTTCAGAAAAAATAGGAAATAAATAGTTTAATAATAATAATAATAATAATTGTCATAATTAATTAACATTTTTATACAATACATTTTTACAAGCTTTACATTTCACATATAAATTGCAAGTCTGCCATCTTTTTATGCAAATAATTTGATGGCTAATTTTTCCGATAAGCATAGCAAAACAAGTAATTGGGTGTTAATACAAGCACCTTTATACTAGCCCTTCTCATTAGCAAACTAAATGTTATTTTCTGGAACGATCACAGTCTGAGTTATATAATAACTTTCAACTGTTTCCTTTGAAATTATAATTTTGAACTGCTTCCTTCCTCTATTGAAAGTCGTATAAATTTGCAAGCAATTTTGTACATAACAAAAAAGGCCTTAATGTTTAACTGCCCAATCTCCTTCCCTGTTGATATATTCACAATACAGTTGAACCTCCAGTAAGCAGACATGACTGGGACCAGAAGAAGTGTTTGCTTTAGAGAGTTGTCCGCCTATTGACGGTAAAAAATACTGTTTGTACATGGCTGGAACCAAAGGCTGTCTGTCTCCTGGAGGTGTCCGTTAGTGAAGGTTCAATAGTACTGTAATCAGTCAGATTCTGAGAGCCATATCGAGTTGACCAATACTAAAGTAGCTGGATCAAGCATAATTAAAAGTTGTTATAGATATTTCCAATAATGCTCTCTAACAAGTACTGCATTGCACTGATCGGGCTGGCCAGTCCTGCATCAGATCTTACTCAGTGGAAAAATACTAAGATCATAAAGGAAGGGGATACACTGAGCACAAGACAGGTGAAAAGGTATTTAACCAAGACAGTTGAAAACCACTGTCATATTTTAAAGAGAATTTACAAAAAATATACATAATTAGATTTCTTATTAGCAAAAAAAAACAGTAACATAATTTATTTTAGTACACTTGGCATGAAGTTTGCAAGACTTAGATGCAGACATTTATAGACAAGAGTTGGACGTTTTGGTACCAAAATGATGCAAATTTTCCGTAACATTCATGAGCAGTAGCATTTATTTTTTAATAATGATCTTTACTAGCTATATAATATATAGACTGTGAGCATGTACAGCAACGCGGGGCCCTTTTCTTGCTGTAGAGACCTGGCAGCAAACATTTATTAATGAGGCAATAGGCATACCCATTATTCCTTCCCTTTCTTTTTTTGTTTCTTGCTCAGCAAACTAAAGGGAAATGACGGACTGTTCATTAGAAACTACACATACCAGAATTCTATTTTGTTTTGTTCTCTCAAGCAAACCATGGTACCACAATATCTAATAAGTGGTACTTACAGTGTGCACATATTTTAATGTTGGATCTCAACAAAATAGCAGGGACTCAATGATCAGAATTATGGAGCTTATCGAAATAACAAATATGCTTATTGTAGCGTGTATTTGACAGGGGTGCCTGATGTCAAATCATTACAGTACCACATGAAAGTTGAAAATAATCTAGTACATTTATTAATGTACATACAGGATTGCTTTTATCAGCATCCTGAAAATATGTCCTTAAAATAATTATTATGTATAAATAAGTGAGCTGTATCTTTATTTATTTAAGTCGCAAATCTCTTAGTCCACTCCTTAGCAATCTTGTCATGTTCCTGTCTGTCGTTGATGTACTGGTTTGCTATGCTGCCAACAAGAGGATCAACTGAAATAAAACATGACAGGACATCTTAATGTTTTTTTACTTTTTTGGGAGGGGAGGTTAGGAAAAAAAAGGGGGGGGGGGAGAACCTGGCCAGTTGGTCAAAACTCTGGTGAAAGAAGGGAAAGCACTCAACATTGGATAATTGAATCACTAAAAAGATGCATTTGACCTCCTCCCTTTGCCACTCCCTCTCCAAAAAAAAAAAAAAATTGATGAATCAAACACGATAAAAGAGGAAAGAGGAGTGGGCAAGGGGGCTGGAACCCTAGAGTAAAGGGTGTGGTACTCTGACAGTCAATTGGAGTTGAAAAAAAAGTTTGTGAAACAGGATTCCTAAAGTAGCCGAAAGCACAAAGAGGTGCCAGTGGTACCAGCAGAAGGAATGCGAAGTGCCCTCACCATTGACCAAAAAAATCCCTCAGTCTGCACTTTCTTATCACTTCTACTTAAGTAACTGCTCAATTGCCCCTGATTTAAGTCATGATGAGTCTGTTCAAATATGAGAAATTACCTGGATTGCAGTCGGTAAGAAGGGAACAAACCGAGAGAAGAACTTTGGAGATGGTTAGAGCTGGGCTCCAGTTATCTTTTAAAATGTCCAGACAGATCACACCCTGTAAGAAAAACAATAACAGATCTTATTAGTTCTAAGTTTTCATATCATTAATCTATTTTAAGTATCTGAAAGTAGATAGCTAAATGATATTTTGTTTCACATTAGTATTGCAATAATTCAGCAATGTGTACGGAAAAGAAAAATTATAGTCTCTCTCTCTTTGCGAACTTTATTAGCACTAAAGGAGTGCAATGTTTGCCGAGAGATATCAATAATATTAATCATTGTATATAAATTACATAGAGAACCAAAATCAAACTTGGCGCTCGTAAAGGTAGGTAGATAAAGTCTGCATATGAGCAAAGTGGCCAAACAGGCTGACGCTTATCCTGGTTTCTGTAGCATGAAGCAACTAGAAATATTTTTACTCTCCCCTGGATGGGATGTCACTCCATCTCAGCGTTACCCCCAGCATTACATTCACTGGTACCCATTTGTACACCTGGGTGGAGAGAGGCACTGTGAGAGTAAAGTGTCATGCCCAAGAACACAACACAATGCCCCAGTGGCCAGGGCTCAAACCCGGACTTTTCGATCCAGAGACAGAAGCTCACCAACCATGAGGCCACTGCGCCTCTAACCCTCACAAAGCCCACAAAAAAACCTGAAGAAAGAAGCTGCATGGGTGGCATAGTGAGAGGTAGCTAAGAAATCTTAGGTCAAGCAATACTTTTGTCTGGATCCAGAATTCTCGCAATAAATTGGTGTATGAGGGTTAATTTCTTTCTCTCTCACACTCTAAAATCATCAAGCTCTGAGTCTTGGAATTTCAACCAATCAGGGTCTCAATGTCAAGGAAAGAGGATTTTAACGATTTTTTTTTCATTTTACTGCTCGGAGACAAGAATTATATTTAAGTAACAAAGTCAACGACTGCACCTGACCCAGAACAAATGAACAAAGTCATATGAGAAGATGAAGGCAGAATTTAAGCTATACTAATTTGTGGAAAGAAACCGCTATAATATAACAAGTGTCCCCAACCTTGCCTAAGAAGAATTAAAAAACAATCACAATTAAGATTACTTCACATCACCTGGCTGTTTATGTTGCAATGGTAAATCCTGGTTCGAAAAGTCACCTAGAGACAGAAATGAAAAAAGAAACTCAATGACCAACAAAACTGTTTGATTCTGAATAGCAAAGTTTGTTGTACATGCAGAACTGTACTGAATGTTTTGGAACAGAACATTAACTTTATAGATTTTCACACAAAAGCCAGAAAACCTTATATAAATTACTGCAGTAACTGTTGAAACTCCCATAAGCAGACATCCTTGGGGCCTGATTTTGTGCCAGGTTAGGAGATTAGTGCCTGCTTTATGGGATTGAACAAAACATTTGATGAATGTTTGAGGCTTAGATGATAAATGTACAACAAAGTGTGTACTGACAGGATACATAACCTACATGTACTGAGCTGTATGGTAGCTGCACGACAGACTGAGCTCTGTTAAGAAGAGATGTCACGACTTGCTAAATAAAACACAATTTTTTTTTGTACCAATTTGGCTTAGTTGTGCACAACATAGTAAATGGTTTGAACCAAGGAGTATCAGCACACTTTTTCTGGTGTGATCGTCTGGGTGAGAGAAGTTCATTAATTACCTTTGGTGGTTTAAAAGGATAATCAGATGAGAATTGAATATCGAGGAAGAAGACTCCTCCTTCATACACAGATCCCTGAGGACCAAGAATTGTTGAGTGCCACTCATAAAGATTGTCACCTTTGGGTCCTGCACTAAAATTAAGGGCAAACAAAATAGTCAGCAACATTCACTGCATTTTGGTAAACTTAGCTTGTACATATTAATTTTAACTTTGATTTCAAGCAAGACTTGAAGCAGATATTTTTGCATCCAAGCTTAAAACTTGAAATTAAGGACTAAAACTTAATAAACAGTCCTTATATGTATTCAGCACTGAATTTGGACTGTACTTACCAGGTTAATAAATAAATAAACACATAATTTGTTCCTAAATCATACAATTGTCTGGACTCCAAACTATCACATGCAATATAGATAACTAGTAAAATATGTCTAAAAAATATGATTCAAACAATTCAGTTGAATCAAAAGCACTATTTAAAGAAAGACCAATATAAAAATGAAGAACCTTTTCTCATTGAAACTCCTGCACAGAAGTTTTTTAATTTAATTTTTTTTATTTTTTAAATTGACGCTTAAAACTTCTGATCATGTCTTGACTAATTAATTGTAGATATTTTATTATTTTCTTACAAGGATTTGTTTGTAAATATGCCGTCAATTAATACAATTAACCTGTGTGACTTACTTTTGAGTGAGTTTAGTATTCTGTCAAGATCTTATTTCAACTCACGCATAATTAAAATTCTATTGACATCACAAATATCCCACGTGGTTTTATAAAAGCTCATTAGATAGACACGTTTTTCGCAATATGATTTAACTTCAATATCCTGATAAATGCATTAAAAAGGTGAAGACTAATCCGAATTCCTGCGGTTGAAGATTCTACTAAGCTGATCAATTATGTGTCGTCAAACAAACCATGTGTAAACAGCGAATTCCCTTGTGCAAAATTTTGATTGTTCGGGCTGAGAAACCGGACAATTGCCACCGTAATCATTTCGATGTACAATTCTCACCAGGTCTTTCTTACCTACAGTTAGGGGGTGGATCGAGAGCTATTTCGGCCAGTTCCCGCTGAATCCTGTGAAAAAAACATACACTACTTCAATTTGTAAATATCTATGCGTGCTGGCAGACAAAAGGAGAATTGTCGAGTGTTTGTAATATATTTAACGGGACCACGGTGGTCCTTAAAGATCTAGCAACAGGAAATCGGAATTATATCGCTCATCCGCCGCCTAGATGACGATGTAAGGAGCTGAAGATGTACTTCAGTCAATCCTTAATAACATTTGTTTTCGTGGCGCACGTAAAACAAGACAATTCCGACAACCATGAGTTCAAAGATAAACCTTACGACAAATGGCACACGAGCCGCACGCAAATTCTCCATTTCAAAATTGAACTGCATTCTCGCCATCACTTATATTTCAAAATCGGTTTTTATTACAAAATCATACTTTCTCTAGCCTCCATATACACGCAAAAATAATAATAAATATTTAATCCATGGAGATTCTTCTTACCTCTTCGCGGCTCCACTAGTCTTTGCTGGTCTGCTAGGTGCAATTTTGATTTCCTTACGGATTTGCGTTTGCCTTGTCCTCTCACTTTGTTCTTCGTTCACCGGGCCTGGACCTCTTTCTGTACCTTGATCAGACATTTTCAGCACAATTAACCTGGAAAGAAAGACTTTTAGTGTTCGTGAAAGGGCTTAGAGGGTTGCAGACACCACCAGAGAAACTTCTGGACAACACGAATTAGGGGCGGTATTCTGTTCCCGTATCAAACACAGCGGGTGTTCACAAAATGGATGCCAGCTCGAAATGCTTCGTATTGGACAAGACACTGTAGCCAAGATTATACAAATCAGAAAACAGAATTGTACAAGATCTTATCTGGGTGTAGGTTTGATAAGGGTAGAATGCCACAAAGCCCAAAAATCTAAGAGAAAAAAAATAGACTGGCATGAGGTGGAAATGAGACCCCCAGTGGCGGCAAATTGAATGCAGAATGTAAGCACACTGTACTCTGGTTTTCCTTTTAGTTCACAGAAACACAAGGAGCAGAGAAAAAATACACTTACGTATTCAGTACAGTCTGAAGAATATCTCAGCTCAAAATGAGACTAATGTCTCGGCTAGATCCGTGAAGAAACAACTTCAAAGTTAGGCAGATCGAAACAGCTGACACGGTTTTGCGGTTGAGTGCTTGGGCTGCTTGTCTAGGGAGCGTCGTTGAGTCTTTATAATCAAGACAGTTTGATGGAATTAATAATGTCACCGACACAGATTATAGCCCTTGAGTTGAAGAAATGTTGTGGCCAGTTGAGATTCCCTTGCTTCTTGGCTGTAGCTTATTGAATGCCAGTCGTGAAATCAGGGCAAGATCTTGCTCTTTTAGCCCGGCTGTACTGTGATCAGTTCCAATGTTCACGCGCCAGACAGCCTCAGTTTGTGTCTTCCCAAAGAGCCCGTAGCAAATTATCAAATGACCTTCCGTAGAAACACTCAGTAATTTAACCCTCTAGGAACCTGAACTATTGGTTAAAAACCGAAAGAACTTGACGACAATTACACCTTCGCATTCAGAAATGATATCGAAAGAGTATCTTGAAGAACAAAGACAGCTTCCCCTTGGGAATAGAAACTAATCAACAGACTACTCAAAAGTCTCAAGGGAATTGATCGTCATTTTTCGAGGGGGACTGGTACCCAGTGACACAAATGTAGTTTTTCGGCTTTCCTCTTATTTTGCTTTTTGTTTTACTTTGCATTTTTGTGAAACACAAACAAATAATATCTATGACGATGATCTAACTAAATTATCAAAAAACAAGGAAGTCTGAGACTATTACGTCATTTGATTACGTCATCTGCGGCTCTTCCCAAGAGCTTCGTTTTCATCTCAGTGGAACAACCCACTGGTTTCATCCCATTCCAGTAGTCAACTCCTAAAGTCGTGTCAGTTCTTCTGTTTGTTTGTATGATCTATGATCTCTGAATAACAAGACACTTTCGTCGCCTCTGGTCGCCTCCAGAAACAAGAATGATTGCACAGTTGATTGCACACAGGTCACGGGGAGTCTGGCACTAGTGACATTGGAAGGAAACATGGCGGATGTCGAAGAAGCGGCGGAGGAACAAAATTTCCACCAAGAAAATGACGCGGAAGAGCAAATGGATGTAGATCAAGAACCTGAATTGGACAAGTAAGATTTTTTTGATGCACCCGTATCTTTGCAGCACATTTTTGTGTGATAGATTTTTTGCTTTCAATATTTTTCTGTTGCAGTTTTGGGAAGGCCGAGGCGAAAAAAGCCGAAGGAAATAAGGAATATGTGCAGAAACACTACGAAGAAGCTTTGAAGTTGTACACAGAAGCGATAGGTGTGTTTTGCATCGGTTTTCTTTGTTACCTAATGTAAATTTTTACATTTGATCATCGATTTGATACAGAAAATCTAATCCTGATTCGCCATGTGACCAGTTTTTCCCCTCACCTTGCTTTCGGAAACTGAAATTTCACAAATGTCAGAACAAAACGTCCTGTTTGCACAAAAGGGGTGGTAAGCTAGAGTTGTATAAGTTATCAGTGTTACCTTGAACACATAAATGGATAAATTTCAGAGTATATTTAAACTTGTAACTTATGCCGGCCTCCAGAAGTTGGCAAGAAGGAAGTTGACGTTTAATTAGTGTCGTTTGGATACTGCTTTATTTGTAAAACTTTTTATTATAGTTTGGATTTCCTATTCTGTTCGTGGTTTTGTGGCCATAACAGATCATACACTGTACATCACTGGGTAATGGTTACCTGTGGAGACTCTATTTCATTTGTGATTTTGTTTTTTATTCAGAGTTAGCTCCCACAGTAGCTACTTATTATGGGAATCGCTCAGCGGCCTTTATGATGTTGGGAACCTATGACAAGGCTTTGGAAGATGCTCAAAATGCCATCAGAATTGATGAGAATTTCCTCAAGGTCTGTTAATATTTTTTATCTGTTTGGGATCATGTGTACTAAAGGCATCTGCAGACTGTCAATTGTCGATCAATGTCCTCGATTGATACCCTCAGTCAATACCCTTGATTAATACCATCAATCGATACACTCGATCAATACTAGATCGGCACTCTGTCGACACCTCAGTTGATACTTTCTCAACACTCGATTGACATCTCGGTCAACAGGCAGTTGACAGTCAACTAAGATGTTGATGGATGCATAAGAGTCAGCCAACACTCAGCTGACTATCGGCCAACTATTGATCAAGTGTTCTTTGAGTGTCGATCAAGTATTGATCAGGATGTTGATGGAGTACAGATTGAGATGTCGATCGAGGGTATTGAATACCTTTAGTACAAATGATACTTCACTTGTTCCCTGCTTGTTTCACCCCCCTCCCTCTTAACATCTACATGTACTTGGAATTCACCACCCCAAGGGACACTGCACTCCAGTTGCTACAGTTTATATTAAGCACTGACATGTGAGATGTCAACAACATTTATTGCTTTAAACCATTAGGCCTGAAATAAGGCATGAAATGTTTCCATTCATCGGTTAGTGCTTGATTCTGATTTTCTTGTGCAAGTTGGCTTCCAATCAGAGACCTCATAGAATATCGGTGTATAATTTCTAAAATCATGGATGTGCTAGCTACTGTTTGAAACTTATTGTTCTTGTACGTTACAAAGGGTTATTACAGAGCTGCCAAGTGCCACCTTGTCATGGGCTCCATTGCAAATGCAGAAAATTATCTACAGAAGGTGCTCGAGAAGGACCCAAAGAATAAAGATGCGCAAAATGATGTAAGTATTTATTTAGGAATAAAACAAGAGAACCCAAGCTGTAGCAGGGAGTTATCTTATCTAAATCTCAGCTCTGTTCTGATTTATAATACAGTCGAACCTCCAATGGCTTTCAGCAGCCTACAATGGCCACCTTTTTGGTTCCAGCAGATGGTCCATACATTCACTTTTATTTTAACCTCTTTACAGTGGCCATCTCTCCACAACAGCAATGGCCACTAAAGCACATCCCAACTACCAAAATACCTGTAACCTCTTGACAACGGTCAGTTAATCATTTACTGACAAACAGTGTATACTAAACCCCATTTTTTAATTTTAAAAGGTGACTGTCACAAAAATCGATCCAAACTGCGCATTGCTTTTTTATTTGTGACTGTTTCTGTTGCATCGGTATAAAAATACTGCACAAAGATGTCTCATATTGCATCCCTACATTGTACCTCCCCATAACAGCCAGCTCTCTACAATGGCCACTTTCCTCTGTCCCCAATGTGGCTATTGTGGAGCAGTTCGATTCTAAGTGGCTTTATGATCATCAACTACAAATCCTTCCAGTAGAAAAATGGATGAAACAAGTGAGGTAGAACATTTCATGTCCTCTTTGCACTAGACATTACATTCAGGGCGCCGACAGCACAGTGACACTTAAATAAATCTTGTCATCCTTTTGCTCCTTTCAAAGTAACTTTGGCTTTCAGTGATCAAGGTCCTGAATACTCTAAGGTTATTTAATCGCCATTCACCGCAAGGCCTACATAGTATAGTAGATGTGGTCTTAATTCATTTTGAGGAAACAATTGTCAATACACAACCTTGGCCTCTGCAAGCAATTCTTCATTCACCGTCTTTAGGAGATTTTTAAAATGTGTAACATCTTTAACTGAACCACGCAACCTACAGCAACTTAGTCTGATTTCTGCTATCAGATGATGGATAAGTTTTCTTTGGCGTTTCCAGAATATTACCACCAGACATTGTAGCAGAACATCATATCGTTCCTGGTTTATTTTGGTGACAACACATCCCGCACTCCTGTAGGCTCAGTATAGACAAAATTCCTACTAGGCCACACCTCCCTTCAATAATTTAATTATCATCTCCCAGATTCTGGGAGACACATGACGAGATCCAACCAGGGTCTCTCCTCTCTGGCCCAGGAGGGCAGGAAGATGAGATGGGTTGGGTGGGAACTGGACACTGGTATAGCCTGGGGATTTGTTGTATTCAATATCAATCCTGTTTTATTGACAGCTGCGCACAACAAGGATGGTTCAAGAATTTGAGTCATCAGCGTTTCAAGCTCATGATAAAGAGGATTACAGAAAGGTTTGGGATCATGTTCAAAATTATTGTGTATGACATGTAAAATTCCGCATTCTTACTGTGTATATGTGCCATGAAATAAAATCACCTTAAAAGTAAATTGACAAGGAATTGAACATGGGATTTAGTTAGAGATGGGAACGATAATATAATTGTAGCATTGCCTAGGAATGTACCTAAGAAAACTGGCTTTCTGCCCCTGGCAGCTCCAAAGTTTGCCTAGTGAGTCTTTTTCATCAGCCATCAGCTGGCCCTGATCACGTTTTTAGTGGCAGTTTTCAATAATAACTGAAGCAGGTGGCTGCTTAGGCACAGCACCTGTTTGAGAGCAAAAAGGGAGAAGGTCCATAACAAGTTCCTCAAGAGGCCAATTTTTGGAAGCTGTATATTATAGCTGCTGATTGGCTGCAGAATACCCACCAGAGCTTTTTCAGTGGGTGTCAAGTCTCATTGAAAGCACTGATTGTAGTTATATATTGAAAATGGCCAGATTAAGTGTCTCTGTTTGTTTGTAATTTTTAGTCCATACTCACTGTATCTTAAAGGGGCTAAGTCACGGAATTTTGAGTTATTTTGGCCACATCCAAAATTACCTTTAAATTAAAGGAAGCCTGAAAATAACAGTTTAATAAGATAGAAAAACACCAAAGAGATAATGATAAACCATAAAGGAACAAGGATGGCTAAGGATGGAGAAGATTAACACGGATTACAAACAACAAATTTGAAAAATTGAGGTTAAACCTTTCAATATGCGCAAACCGTGACTGAGCCACGAGCACTGATAAGTTAAATTTCAAATTTTCTTTATTAATATCTAGGTGGTGTTCTGTATGAATCATGTTCTTGAAGCTTGTCCAGCTTGTGTTCTCTACAAAGTGATGAGGGCAGAAGCTTATTGCCTGTTGGGGAAATACAGTGAAGCACTAAATGATGTACAGTAAGTTGAACCTGTATCTTAAATGTTAGAGAAATGTAGAGCTGGAGAAAATACTTGATATACTAGTCAGTATTAGTCAAGCTGTCTCTCCATGTTTTAAAGTTTATTATCTACTTAATCTGGTGGGAGGCACGGTGGCCTCATGGTTAGTGCGCTCATCTCCGGAACAAGCGGTCCAGGTATGAGCAGGGGACATTGTGTTGTGTTCTTGGGCAAGACACTTTACTCTCACAGTGCCTCTCTCCACCCAGGTGTATAAATGGGAACCAGACTACTTAATGCTGGGGTAACCCTGGGATGGACTTTCATCCCATCCAGGGGGAGTAGAAATACTCCTAGTTGCTTCATGCTACAGAAACCAGTGAGGATAAGCTCTGGCCGATGGGTCACTTGGCTTGTATGCAGACTTAACCTTACCCATCTACTCAATCTGTGTTTCATCCTTAGGAATATCTTAAGAAATGACTCAATAAATTCAGATGCACTTTATGTCAAAGGACTCTGTCTATACTATCAGGTAAGACATGTGAACTCTGCCCATGACCACTCTTGAATTACATGGAGCTTTCATTTTCATGTGAAGTTTACATATAGAGAAGGATTCTGAATTAGTCTTGACTGATAGACCATGGAGGTTTGTAAATTGAGATGACTCTGCCTTACAAAACATTGGTTAGAATATTTGAACAAAATTATACAAGGTCCCACAAAATTTTGTCAGAATGTTTAACAAAGCCAAACAAAATTTTTTCGCAAAATTTTGCATCAGTAGACCCAATAGGCTTTTGAATTTTTGATGAAAATTCTTCGAAGTTTTGATGGAAACAAAATTTTATTTATTTGTGCCAAAAAGTCCCACAATTCACAAATTTGGCTGAATATCATTTGCAGTACCTTTGCACAGTACTGTAGTTAAGGATTAGATCTGATAGTAAGAGAAAGACATGTGACTGTATTATTCTGAAAGCTTATTTTTGCTTTCTACTTCAGGATTTTGTTGACAAAGCTTACCAACACTTCAACCAAGTTCTTAGACGAGACCCTGACCATAAGAAGGCAAGAATTGCATTAAAGGTACAAATCATTTAGCATGCATGCTCAGTTACTCAAAACCCCATACTCCTAGAGCTGCATTCATTTACTGTTTGTTACTATTAACCTGATATGACCTATGGGTTGCTCAGAGTTGACTAGCTGTCTGACCCATACAGTGAAACAGTGGTTTAAAGAAAAGTACAGTTGGTAATTTTCTTACAATGATTTGTTTCTCCTTTCTATAGAAAGCGAAACATCTACAGTCCAAGAAGCAAGAAGGCAATGAATGTTTTTCCAGTGGAAAATATCAGGAGGCTTTTGATATCTACACTGAAGCTTTGACGATTGATCCTTGCAATAAATCAACAAATGCCAAGTTGTACTACAACAGAGCACTTGTTGGTTCAAAGGTGTGTACATTTTCTGTCCTTTTATTTATGATGTAAAAAGGTAATTCATACGCATGAAAAATAAGTATAGGTAAGCATATGAATGTGATTGCAATAGTCAAGATTTACAAGACGAGTGATATGATTTTGAAAATTCTCTCAAAATTGCACGAGCCTTCAGGCAAAATTATGCAATTTGAAAGAATTTTCAAACATCTCTCATATTGGAAATTCTTTTTTGTTTGGGCTTTCATACATGCTTACTCATTTATTATATGACTGAGATAGTTACAAATGTGTACATGTAGGGAGGTGCGGTGGCCTCACGGTTAGTGCACTCGTCTCCAGATCGAGCGGTCCGGGTTCGAGCCCTGGCTGGGGACATTGCATTGTGTTCTTGGGCAAGACACTCTACTCTCACAGTGCCTCTCTCCACCCAGGTGTATAAATGGGTACTGGCCAACTTAATGCTGGGGGTAACCCTGCAATGGACTAGCATCCCATCCAGGGGGGAGTAGAAATACTCCTAGTCGCTTCATGCTACGGAAACCGGGATAAGCTCCGGCCTGGTGGGCCACTTGGCTTGTATGCAGACTTTACCTTTACATGTTAATTTGCGTGGCACTGAAATAGAAAAATTATTGAAAAATTGGCCTTCCCTCTGCCAGTCACAATGAAGTAATTTTTTCAGTCATATAATAAGCAATAAAAATGGAATGGTGCTTCAGTTTTGTCATAATACCATAATATCAAGTTCAAAATAATTAAAATAAACTATTTGTGAAATTTCTGGGATTTTTTGGTCATAGGGGTGGTATCCAGTGGGGGGATACTCCCAGAAAAATTGGGTGGGGGTGTGTGGCCCGCTTCCCAAAACCCTTACACTATTTATGATGAAAATCTGCGATTTTCCCTACCCTATTTATGACCTGACTAAAATTTGATATCCTATTTATGATGTTGCGACTGGCACAGTTGCTATAAACATAATTTTATGAACGGCTTTTGTTGATGGTCTTATCGATAATGATGGAAAAGTAGCTTCTTCTAAAAAACAACATACCCAGTTCAAGACAAGAGTACAAAAACCGTACCCTATTTGTGACCAAAACGGCCAAAATCAATGCCCTATTTATGAACAAAAATGAAAAACTTTGGGGCCACACATACCTATATAGCCCATTTAAGGAAAAAACCCCTGGGGGGGGGGGTAGGGGGTAAACACCATAGATGTACGAGTAACTTCCAACTGGTCTTTTGGAATAAGATGCACTAGTTTTTGATAACAAGTAAAATTAAATCATTTCCTTTGTTTTCAGCTAAATGAAACAGAGAAAGCCATTGAAGACTGCAGTCAAGCTTTAGAATTGGACTCAACGTACCTGAAAGCTTACATCAAAAGAGCAAAATGGTTAGTTCACACTTAAAAATCCCTGTTAACGAATAAAAGTTTAGAGGCAATTTTGAGCTGCATTTATAGCGTAATGTACTTTGGACTCCAAGCTAATTACAAACTATGTTTCTTTATGTTTAAGTTACATGGAAACAGAAAAATACGAAGAAGCTGTCAGAGATTACGAGAAAGTTTGTAAAATGGACAGAGCACGAGGTGAGACTGTAGGAAGACTAGAGATCTAAGCTGCGCTGGTTGGAGCGCATTTTCTGATAGTATCACAGATAAAATGTGATGATTAAATTGTGTGGGGTTTTTTCTTTTTTTCAGAGTACCGACGAATGCTTGAAGAGGCAAAATTGGAATTGAAAAAAAGTAAAAGAAAAGATTATTACAAAATTTTGGGAATACCCAAGGGTTGTGCTGAGGATGAAATCAAAAAAGGCTACAAGAAAGAAGCATTGAAACACCATCCAGGTAAGACGGACAGGTTTAGTGTAGAGTATCTTGGTGGGAACTCAGTTGTTTCTTTCACGGTAAAGTGAATGAGCACGCCATGTCTTTTATAGATTGGTTTTGCTTCTGCAAGTTGTGTTAGCCGTGAAAACAGCTCTAAGCTCATTAAGACCTAACCTAAGCTGTCTTTTTATGACAGATCGTCACTCAGGGGCTTCAGATGAAGTGAAGAAGAATGAAGAGCTGTTGTTCAAAGAGGTTAGAGACTTAAATTTTCATGATTGGTGAAAGTTTGTTGTTTTATTGAAGAATTAAAAACTAGGCTAACATGAATGGAAAATGCTTGTTGTTACCAGTTATTCAAGATTCTACTGCAAGTTCTACGAAGCCTTCAGTTGATATCTTGCTGCTATTTTTCTCTTTTAGGTAAATGAAGCATACAGTGTATTATCAGACCGCAGGAAAAGGGCCAGATACGACTCAGGACAAGACCTCGAGGATAACTTTATGCCATCAGGTATTTACTTGACAGTCTGCAGTCAACTCTTGTAGCTCAGTGTAAGGGTTGGGTCTGGATGGTCCTGCTGGAATCTTACATACCGGTGAAATTTTCAGCGAGGACTCATCGATCAATTAAAATTCCAGTTCATTTTTCGGGTGTCAGTAAATCTTGTTGATCGAAGTTATCAGTTAGAAACATGCGTCATTTGTCAGCTGACAGCGAAAATTTGGACTCATTCTCAACTATCAGTTAAACCCCATCTAGACTCTCTTGGAGTGCTATCTGTCTGTCTGTCTGTCTGGCTGGCTGGCCGTTGATCTGTCTGTCTGTCTTCCTGTATGTCCCTCTGTCTGTCTGTCTGTCTGTCGATCTGTCTGTCCGTCTGTGTGTCATGTGTGGAAGGTCACAGTTGACTCTCGTTGGAAGAGCTCCGAAACGATCAAGCTTAACATTTAGATTTGAACCTCTCTTTACAAACACCTCCACAATACGGACGCACTCGTTTATGTTAAAGTAGATTCACGGGAAACCAGAATTCATATAATTTCTACATGTAGAGTATGTGCACCTCAGTTACACGGACAATCAGCTCTGGCCCTTTGGTGTCCGTGTTATTGAGGTTCGACTGCACCGTTGTTATATTTCCACGAAATCGGAAAATTTGGAAAGTTTTATCGTTTCCAAAAATCGTTCCTAGCCCAGCTTGATTTCAAGTGTTAAATCTATTCAGTTTCGGTGCTGAATGTTTTTCTTTTTTCTTTATTTTATCAGATTTCGACCCCAATACAATATTTCAAGCGTTTTTCGGCGGAGCACCCGGCGGATTTGGCGGTTTTCCCTTTGGTGGACCAGGAGGTATGTAGACATACGTGTAACCCTGAGTCACGCACTCAAATGTAACGCAATTTACACCGCGTTTGTTTAATTTGCGACAATTTTGTCACGTGGAAAATCACACCCAAGCGCATGATAACGCGCAACGTTGATGACAGGTGCCGTGGTCGTAAACGCTTTTGACTGATATATATTTTTTTTCCTTAAAGGTGGAGGTGGTGGGTACTCGTCTGGTGGATTTCCAGGTGGATTCCAGTTCACGTTCGGTTAACATGACATCATATTTAATGCGTATCATTACCCATCATCCTCTGCATGCCACGATGAACAAATATGCTGCTGACAAGGCATCACGGCTGGCTCAGGCGGTCGGACGCGTTATTGTTATTTTACTTCTCCTTGGTCAATAACACTGTTACTCATTCTTACGAGGAGTTTCCCTGAAAGAACCCAGTTATCCTTGGTTCTTGTGTCATGAAGAACAGAGACGGTTATTTTTTTTCGCAAAGAGATGAAAAAGTATGAATACTAATATTCAGCTGAGAGGCTAAGTTGTTCCTAGGGGGGGGGGGGAGGACAGTGTCTCCTCCCCTCCCACTGAAAATAGTTCCCCGTGGCCTTCTGTTTCTGCCAAAAAAAAAAAAAAACAGGATTTCTTTGTTTCTCCGTTCCCCCACAGTGCAAAATTTTAACCCCAGTTGCCTGAAAATGGCGCTCTCTATTGCCATGTTCCTTCTAAGAAGCCATGTTCTGACGTTTCCAACTGACATCCAGAGGGATCCTCGTAAAACTTACCTCTCCCCCTCTCCCTTAAAAAACGCTTGCCATGTTATGTAGAACTTTTAAGAAATTGTAACAAACGGAAAAGCTAATTGCTCTCATTCCGGCATTTCAATTAATATTTTAGTGATTTTTATTTCATTTTTTTCTTGTTCTTGTTTATTTATTTGTAGCGCCTTTGTTTCTGTCCAGGCACATGGCAAACGTTTCAGAGTTTGTAACAACCGTCGTTAACAGTACTTAAAAACAGCGTT
>Ga0126338_10000464_pt1 | contig 21880 bp, 10 predicted proteins | sample OrbCmetagenome_2_FD_92529 | JGI IMG/M metagenome (GOLD analysis project Ga0126338, IMG submission 92529) | Coral microbial communities from Petempiche,Puerto Morelos, Mexico - Orbicella C C metagenome | ecosystem: Host-associated > Invertebrates > Cnidaria > Coral | place: Petempiche,Puerto... | reverse complement strand
TTTAAGAGCTCAATCATGATATTCTGAAGATGCAAGCGTGTTTTGTTTCATGACAAATTCTTCAGGTACGCAATATCTAAACGATGCACGATGTAGTTAAGGCAATACCACTTGCGACACAGCGGTAACCTTGTTAAGCTGTTAATAAAACACGAAAACAAATTCCCCTGGTCAATTAACGCCAACTTTTGGTTTCAATCTTCACTAGACATCACTGACTACTTATAAAATGAGAAGTTGCAAGATTGTTTTCAGATTGTTTAGTTTCTTGGCATGTGGAGTTGGCCACGCGACTCTTTGCTATGGCAACTACAAAGTAAGTAAACAAAACAAAGACACGTGAACCGGTAAATTAGCTGGACAACGTTTTTTTCACACATCATGGAATTTTTGATTTTACAGCAATATCTTGAGTCTTATTTTAAACTAATATCACCTTATACCACACCGCGATATGACTAGCTTGCACTTGCTCAAACGCGAGTTCAGGCTTTGGCCGGGAGCGAATTGGGATAAATGGGAGAGACGAAATGGAGCCTTAATTTTCAACAAAGTGTTTACACGAACTCTTTCCCACGCCACTGAGGAGTGTTCGTTGTTAAAAGGAAGCCATGCAATACACTTTCCGAAGGCCGGTCCTGAAGCAAACTGAATTAAATTTCCTCAGTTTCCATAACTTCATGGCTGTATTAACTTACCTTCGCCGGATACCGAAATATTTAAGCACTCAACAAAAAATTCAATCGCTCTTTTTTAGGAAGCTGATCTACTCACTTTTTCCAAGACGTGCAAGTTCCTCAGTATCGATCGATCGAAAAAGCCGCAGAAATTACTCACGAATGTCAAGATGTTTTAAGCTATTAGTGTAATTATAGATGCATTTTTCAGCCGAATGTTGTGGTCGTTTTCGGTTTATTTGAAGATTTATTAGCCTACATGAGTGGCTGGTCAATCTAGTAGAAGTTTATGTCTAAATACTTTTATACATTATAAATATAAGTATCTTATTCAAACGACGTAAGTTTACAAGTAACTACGTAAATACAAGTATTGGTAAGGAAACTGCAGCCAAAAATCCAAATCGAGAATTGCGCGCGTTCTATATATCGCAAAGAAAACCGAACTGGAATACCTCACGCAAAATCTTTTATTTTAGACTTTACAAATGTTGTTTAAAAGAAAAAAATTCGAAGTGCAAGGCAAGGTCAGGTTTCTGTTGGTGGAAAACAAATTGCCATCGGTTGACACAGCTTTACAAACACGTGGTTATATTTGATCAGCCTACACCCATATCACATTCGAACGAAAAACAGTTTTTGCTCGTTTACAGATCCGAAAGCGATTTTGAATGTTTGCAGATATTAATGATATCAGTGATATCTAAATATGGGAAATGCCCCATATTTAGAAACAGAACCCCGTGAAATGCGTCACTGACAATTGCAATATGCTTCGCGTTTCGCTGACGCTTACATGTATAGATATACAAATAAATAAGGACGGTTATCTTTAGAAGAAACAAATATCACACGAGGCACAACAAGTTGAAGAACTATGACGTACGTTAAGCTGTTACCAATGGTTTGCTGTTTATTTTAATTTTAGGGGTTTATCTTGAGGTAGCGTGTATGGAACTATGGTAAACAGCGCTGAAACAACTTAATTTCAAGTTCATCATTATTTAATTATTTTAATAGGGAAAACTGCCAGAACTTTCTTAAGTACCTTATTAACTGTAACAATAGTGTTTTTACTCCAAGACTAAAAACGTACGAAAAAAGCGAGGACGATTTTTGATAGAGCGGTGGTCTTGAAGTGAAAAAAAATTCAGTAATATACGAGATTTTATGGTTGGTTAGCTGTGGCAAATGAAGTTATGTTGCAGATATTCGGTTAAGCAAAGCGAGTGGTATGAAACAAATATCGAATAAATGATTTAAGGAAGGAACAGTTCTTAAGAACAAAAGAACAAAGGAATAAGAAAGATTGAAAGAATGCGGCAGACTCGATCATAGAAGCTTTAACGCGTGATCAAAAAAGGGTGTTCAGTTTCAAGAAATTGAAATAGAAGCAAGGCGGTTAACATGTGATTTTTGTTTACATGATTAGGAAAAAAAGCACGACAGCAACGGGCTTAGGGCCAATTCTTGGCAGCCAATGACTGAACCTTATGAACGTTTTGCTCTTAACCGGAAAAGCCGGCAAGTTCTAATATTTGAAACAACACATCAATGATCGTTTTCAACACGATTAGTGTAGTTTTTGCTATCTGCACGGAAGCAAAAACCACAAAATTGAGTGGAAGGATCTGATGTTGGGTACAGAGGAGGAGAAAGATTTAGTGGAACCCATATATATGATTTATTTCACAATAAAAACTGTAATTTGGATCATTTCTGTTAATAATAACCAAGATAATAACCAAGAGGCAAGTGTTGCTACCGACGCAATTTCACTTTTTCCCATTGTTGGCATGTACAGGAGTATAGAACCAAGAGTAGTATTTAGGTTGCTTGAATAAAGCCAATCTTCTTTTGTTCTTGGATGAAGAATCAATGCTGAGATACAAAAATAGTTAATAATATTGAGACAATTGAGCAAAAAAGAAGCCATTTTACAGTTCATTTGAAGTCAAGAGAAATGTCCTTCAGAAAAAAGGATTGACACGAATCATCTGTTTCAGTTCTGTACATTCCATACCGTGTGTTTGCTTAGTGAATCATTACTTAGTATTAATATAAACTTACTTTTGGTTGTATCAAGATAGCGTTTGCATTGTTATCGTGGGGCTGATTCGTGCAACTGGATGCTAGTCAGCCATGGTTTTATGAATTTCTCTCTCTCCTTATTTATTGATGTTGCACTTAAAACAAGTCGGAGATTTCAAAAGATTAGTTGAAAGGTAGAAAAAATAGCCTGGCGTAAATCTTCTTAATTCTTTCTCTAATCGCAGGCCATAAAATTACAAGCAAACTTAGCTGTGGACCCTCTGGGAGTTTCCGGGGGTTTATCCTTGCAAGAAAGGTTGGGAGGCTTCTGGAATACTATAAGTTTGTTCCAAGATCCTCTATGGAACTGCAGACCTTCAAAAACCCGCAAACCGACAGTAGGCGGATAACAAGAGATGATACCTATAAGCAATCCTTTTTGTTTCGTTGCCTTCTACATAAGATGATTTTTCAGGCGAGGTTTTGTGCGTTTTCACAATTCCTTGCAGCACGTAACCAATCTCTAATTCCTCACCAGTGCCAATCTTCGGCCCCGTGCGTGATTTCGTGTTTTGATATCGGATTTGTTGTTTTCTGATTGGCTGATTGAGACTGAAACACAACTGACACACGAAAGTAAAAGAATACTTCTCGAAAATTCCACGAACGGTTGAGATTCTTACCAAAGAACAACTGAACATTTCAATCCACTACCCAATATAGCTAAGACATGTAACTAAAAAGGTAGTCATACTTTGAGAGATACGTAATTATTTCTCAGAAATGACCGCAGATATGCAAGTGTAAATGAAATCGAAATGCAAAAATCATAAGTTACCATTATCAGGCTTTTTTGAAAATTATTATCTCCTGATTTAATTTCTTGATTGCTCATTAATTTCTCCTCTTATAATATTATAGTTTGATCTACAGTTAGGTTGCATGACATTAAAATAAACTCATACTATTATGGAGGCAATACACAGTTTTATTCACCACTTTGCGTTCGTGATACGTGCTCGAAGCACGTTTCAGATTGATGTCAACAAGAAAACGAATTAATGCTAAAAACTCCACAATATACTTGAAAGTACACAATTTTGTAATACCTTTAAAAAGTTTGCAATTATGTGTAACCATTAATAATGAAAATTTGCTCAATATATACCTATGCATAAAGAAAAAAAAAAAAATCAATGTCTTCCGACGATTTGTTTGCGACAGAGTAAATAGTTCTTTTGATTGCCTCCTCTTTTTTCAGCAAAATTTCGAGGCATACCTCGCCTCATGATCAGTTCACAAAAGGGGTTCGTTTTTTCCACTGAACATATCAAGGAAATTGTTTCAAGGTTCAGGGAATGAGATCAATATATGGTCAACTATAACTTAACTCAAATTTGTCTTTTGTGTAATGAACACATTACTAAAGGATATCATATCCGCGAGGCTTGACCCCTCGGAGTATGTCGAAACCCTTTCAACTCAAATGCAAATAGAAAGCGTAATATCACCAAGCATTCATTGTCACAATGCTAAATTTAGGTCTTAATACTAGTACTAATTACTTTGCGGGTTTTAAAAATATTCCTGGAGAGTTATTTTTGAACACAACCGAGAAGCAATAACTGAATGCAATGTTTTAGCAGACTTTTGTTCTTTATTTTTTTTACGAATTTTTTTCAGGGGATGAATAAACGCAATTTACGCCAAGGTGTCCAGTCTTCCTCGGTAATTAGTGTAGAGGAGTGTCTGGAAATGACCCTGTAAAATGTCGTAAAGTTGTACCCTGTTTGACCAATTATTACCTAATTGTTTTATTACGCCGCTACCGTGAGAAAATTTGTCAACTTTTCTGAAGCGATTTTTCCAAAGCGCACTTACTCCATCCAAGCAAATATTTGTTTTTATGCCGCCAGCGAGCCAATATCAAAAAATCCATTCTGGTTAAAAGGTTGTTAATCTTAGCGCATACCTAACAATAGAAGCCAATTGGGTTTCACGTTTTGAATCCCACGGAAAAGCAAAAAGAACAATACGCCTTCACGGTTTATTTAAATACGCTTGCTAATGGTGTATTGAAAACACGCAAAATAACACAACGATATCGATTAGTCGCTTCAGAAGGTTCAGTCACCTCTGGTGCGGTCTCTGTTATCGTTTAAGCCACTGAAATCGTGTTATGCTGAATATTCATCTAGAAGTTGTCTGAATTTTTAATGAGGCAAAAAACATAACTTTTTAAAAGCCGGAAAAACGTACTCCAGAAAAGAAGGTTTAGCGTGTTACCTTAATGCGTTGAATTTCCTGCCCAGAGTTTTCTTTGGTCTTTCAGTTCAAGGTTATCTGTAGTTCATTAACCATCTCGATCAATTCAAAACACAACTGATTATTTAAACTACTGCGTTCCGATCGATCGACCTCCTAAATGTGCAGTAAGCATATAAAGAAATTGCTGGTCAATATTTCGCTGAGCATTAATTGCTTTGTTTGTGTCACAAGCGAAAAAAAGCGTTGCTGGAATTGAACAGCTCAGAAAATGGGTGGGTAATTCCTCGAGGCTTTCGAATGAACTAGACCACCTCGGTGACAGAATGGTATTAACTGCTCACTGGATCGCCTGGAATACCGTAAAGAAAATGGAAGTTCCATGTGCCACCCGCTAGGAAAAATAACAAACATAGCTGTGTTTTGACAGGAAATTATAGTGGGGGTGATGAATAACCCTTGTTACTGCCAACCGCAAACAATGGAGGCGTGGAGGCTAATTAACGCTTGTCTAAACGAGAGAGAATTCGATTACAAGACTTATTCGTGCAGCACCAAGCCCCTTCGTTGCGACATCCTGCGTTCAGAGCATTGCTGATCAAAATATTTACACGAACACGGAAACAGTTTGTAGTGGGAGGGCGGTAGTATCTGTTCTTCATGTCTACGTGATGATATCGCTGTTTCCTTGGATGCAGGCGTGATATAAGTAAGTTCAACCAGCCACAGATAATACAATACCAGCGCCATTATTTAGTGTGTATTGATACACGGCGAGCCAATCGCGACGCATCACAACAATCGCCCTCTCAACTACATAAGCAAGAAACGACACAGCACCCTCAGAATTTCGTTAAACTTAACACCAGAAACATCACTTCAGGCCAAACTTCGATTCCATCATGATTTCGTCAACCGAAGCCGGCGCTTCGGCGTTTACACCCGTCTCGATTCCAAAATCACCAACGAGTGAGGCCGATGGCGACAGAGATGATTTCCATTGGAGAAATCGCAACTCAAGCGTGCCTTTTTCTCGCCATTTCTGGTCCGTTTGGGGACCATACTCTCCAACTTTTAGCCCTGCGGCCATGGACCACGTTTTAAAGCCTTCCAGTCCACCACTTTGGCCCGTATGTTCTTTCGGAGCACCGGCGTATCCATCTCTTTGGAAAGAACGCTTTCACCAGTTCAGATTCGCTTCGTCTTCCGACGAGGAGAAGCCCAGTCAGTCTTACATCGGACTCATTGCCGAGGCGATCTTAAGCTCGCCCGAAGAGAAGCTTATTTTGAGCGACATCTACAACTACATCCTCACACACTACCCTTACTTCAGAAACAAGGGGACTGGCTGGAGAAACAGTATTCGTCATAACCTTTCCCTAAACGACTGCTTTGTCAAAGCCGGCCGGAGTCCAAATGGGAAAGGACATTTCTGGGCAATCAGTTCTCTGTACTATGACGACTTCCGACGCGGCGACTTCAGGCGAAGAAGAATACAGAAAAGATCACACAAGAGCCGACGAGCATCCAACGAGTCCAAAGACGATGTTGTAATCTGCAAAGCTGAGAGTAGTGAAGAGGTGGAAAAAGTCTCCGAAGATCAGGATGAACTCACTGTCGACTGTTCAACAACGGAGTGCGATGCGGACCAGAAAGACGAGGAAGCTACCACCACCACTGAAAAACCAGAGGGCTTCTACCAAGAAAAGCGCAAATCATTTGACATGGCCAGCCTGTTGGCACCTGACAGAGGACAGCGCGAGGCAGGACTGCTTATGCCGGTATATCCTCGAGCGTTTGAGCCAAGTCTTGTGTACAACTCGTACGCGACTCATTCTGGCGACTACCTGCCTTCCTCCCCCGCCTTTGATCGGTTTCACGTATCGGAGCCGACTCGACTGATCTTCCCATACAATTACAGGCTTGCCTGCTAATTTACACATTTTCACTCTCTGGAAAAGAGTTTTGAAGTTCAGTGGAATATGTCGATCAGTTGATCATGGAACTGTTGTAACCATTCCCACCAGCTGAGGTCATTCGCCTGTTAAATCTCAGAGATTTTGAACAATAAAAGAACAGTGTTTAAAGGCATTGCAAGGAATGAACGCTTACGAAAGAGAAATTGTAATCAATCTTGAATTTATCTATTGCATTTTAGAATGGCTCGAAACGAGTCGAAATTGAGAGAGTGTAAAATATAGTTCCAGAGTATTTGACTGTGTCGAATTTAAGGAATTTTTCCTGTTATAGGGAAGTTGATGAATGAATTGAATACATATCAGTTATGTAAACAGTTTCTTTTAAGGCTAAAGGAACTTTTACGATAAATTAAGGAGGAATAGACAAAGAAAACGATATATAAATAATTACAGATTTGTTAATTTACTCATTCATAGCTGGAGGCGACTAACAACTCATTTGCAAAGTTGACAAGAGTCTCATGAAGAAAATTAGTTATTTCATTGTGCAGACAAATTTATTTGCCAAAGCGGAATTATCAACATGTAAATGAATGCATAGAGTAGTTTTTCGTGGAATTCTGATGCCACTGATGGTATTGTAAAGTATGAAGTTTATTTGCGCTGTTATCCTTCTAATAGTGAGCGAAACAATAATATAATGTAAGCCACAGCTGCAATCGAACAAACAACAAAGACGCTAGAGTTTAGACCGGCATGTAACACCTTAGGAGATAGATGCGCTTAGGCTCTCTGACTGTTAAATAAAGCTCAGTACATTTTTAATTGCGGTTTCCTTGTTGATCTGTGCTTTTCACCGCACATTAAACATTGTCTTAAACACACTTAATAACTGTGTAGTTCTTGGGGTAAACACTCGTTTTCATGGCCCGGTTTAATCATGTGAAAACAGGAGGGTATAGAAAAACCAAACGCCCTTGCCAGAACTATAAATGCCTTTGATTTCAGAAATGAGTTATATTTGGCGTTGTAGCGCTCTCCAGATTAATCACGTTGCCATTTCTTAACTCAAATAGACTGCTGAAAAACAGAAAGACGTCAATTGTTTGAAAACATTGCGTTTAGTTAATTGGGTTGGGCGTAAAAGTAGAAACCAATGTGGCAAAAATTCACCGAAAATGGAACAAAGGAATTTTTCTTTATCAAGAACTCTGAAAGTACTATTTGAGTTAAACTCTTTAGAGCAGAATCTTAAAAAAATTAACAAGAGGAAGAGGCCATTACGTCAAGATATAGTGCCAGCAAAGCAATATCTTCTTCGAAATATTTTTATTGTAAATAAGACTAAGAAATCTATTGACTAGTTGTTAGAATATCACAGAATATTTCAACCTATTTGGTATATCAGATTCATTCTAATATATTGTTTATTAGAGGGGTTTCAAAAAGCAACACATTTTAAACAATATATAATTGGAAAGTTTGCCCCACGCAATGACTTGATCGCTTTTCGAAGACGTGTACTGAAATATTGAACCTATGTGGTATTATCATAAAATGAAAGGGACTTGTTTCCATTTCTGGTAGAAATTTCTTTGTTCCTCCATCCTGTTTCAGTTAGCTCGTTGTTCATATAATATTAACATACTTAAAACGTACAAAAGAGTGACAGAAGAATTGATTTATCTCCATCAAGGACTTAGAATAGTGATTCCGGTAGATTCTCTCACCACGACTTACTAATGACGACTTGAACACAAATACAAAAGCTAAAAAAATCAATTTGAACAAATCTTTCTCCGAGCAAGGCAGATAAAAAGTTGCACCTTTGAACTATATATGGGTAGAAGTGAATAAATGGGTATGATTCTGATAAATGGGGTAAACACGAATTATGTAAAAAAATAAAAGCAAGAGTTAAACACTTATTACAGTTGCCAAAAACTTCTTGAAAACTTCACAAATGATTGCTCGTCTGTTTCAAAGGACACAAAACTTCATCCGGAAGACGTCAGCTTGTTTCGGGCTTAATTCTAAGCAAAGAATTCATCTGATCAAATTTTAATGAAAAACCCTTCGAAGGTTTGAATCACCACTTGAAATATTTCCATCAGTACGTTGTTAGAAAAGGAAACAAAAGCTTTTAACTGTGGACAAAGGTACCCACACTGTGACTCATTATTGAAAGCTTTCTGGCCAGTTAAATGAAGTCGGCAAACTTTTTCATCGACCTCTGTGAGATGAACACACAGGAATTGATTAAAATTTCCTAATTCGGTGATTTTAATTTCAAAAACGCCTGCCTAAAAGTGAACATTTTCGCATTAAACAGGACAACTTTTTATCAATTTTCAGCACTTTCCATTTTTAGCCCGCCACGTAAATTTTATATTTTGCCCATTGTGTTTCCAAATTACAAAGCTGCAAATTTCACACGCACTATATTAACTTTTGATTTTTATTTTACCACGAAATCATAAAAGAAGATTGTTTCAAAGTGACAAAAACTTGTTGTATACAAAGAGTGATAAATATGGTGTCGCTGCCTTACCGCAAATGGAAACAAGGACTCAAAATTAGTTTCTGATCACTATAAATGAATAAGCAAAAACTTGGTAGCTTAAGCTCTATGCCTGGAGAGGATACAGGATATGTATTGTAACAAAGGCAGTTATATTCAGTGATTTGGGAACCCTAATTGAGATATAGAAAAGATGAAATCTCCGAAATCAGGGTAAAGATTAATATATTGGGTATGAAAAGACTTAAAGAAGTCCCAAAAAAACTCAGCTTTCATTTCAAATTAGAAGGTTGTACAACAGGCAGACAGAAGTTAAATCGCTCGGGTTTGCATGTTAATTTAATTTAATATATTTTTCTTGGACGCAAAATCTCTGCTCCCTTTCATTTGCGTCGAGTTCTTTACAAGACCGACGATGCCAAATAGGCAATAGCTGGAACAGTAATTTAATTAGATGTGCTGGTTGGCAGAGTGTTCCCTCCAGTTCAGTTGGCTGATACACCATGTAGAGTTCGATCTAAGCTGAGATAAAAACAAATAAAGATATAGAGTGACTCAGATTTACACCTTTTTAATCTTGTCCTGTGTGACTTTAACACTTTGGAGTGATCTTGTTGCAGATACTTTCTGCGTTTATAGAAGTTAAATCAATAATCGTGGATTACCAACGATTTTTTAAACAAAGATTATAATAAGAAAGATCGAGAAGGTGACCGAGAGATAAGAATCAAACGCAGTAGGGGACATGAAAGGTAAATGACTCGATCACGAATGTGCAATGTTTGACTCATATCAAAATGGAAACCCGCTCAAATCAAAAAACACGACCAACATTACCCTGCCGATATGAACAAGGATAAATTTCTGTCATCGTATTTCATTCTTTATTCTTTACAGAATTGATTTTTTTTTAATGGGGGATAGATAAAACCAGAGTATGCAACTGAGCTGAGTCGACGATTTAGCTTCCTTTGAGATATTCTATTTTCAAAACTTGTCGGCGAGTACAGAAAGCTAAAACGTTTACTTCGAGGTTTCACTAGGTGGCTGGACGGCTTAATTTGATAAATTGCCTCGGAAAAAATCAATGTAAATTAGGGCACAAGTGCTTAAAGAATGGATACAACAGAGATCTGGTCACTGTACTGAACAGATAAGAGTCGCATTAACACCAATCTTCATTCAACCTTCTTGCTCTTTTGTCATTCAGTAACTTTCTCGTAAATTTCCTGTTTTAAGAAGCATTAACTTCGTCACCACAGCGTACCTGGCCATCTCTTTTTCCCACTATCATCTTTACAGCCTTTTTTCTTCTTTTGTTTGGAACATTTCCTTATTATCGACTTAAGTAGCTGGCAAGCGTGTGATTCTATGGTCGCGAATTTCCTGCACAAAAACCAATATTTACTAATGGACTTACAAGGCAGGTTTATATTGCGCCTGGGAAACTTTCTGAGCCGCAATCTGGCACTGATCTTATGCTCAGTTTACGGACATTAATGAAAGAAATTTTTCTAAAAAACTTGTACTGTTTTTGGATGGTGTATTGACCGAAAAAAAAAACTCTTCTGTAAAAATCCTCGCTGCCTCGCGCGACTTGAAATGATTTTCCATGAAAACGAAAACTCCATTGTGCTAGATTTAAATGCGTTTGCTTTCTTTCTCTTTTTCGATCTCCTCGAAATCTGAATGAATGGAATGAGCTAGAAGGTTTTGCTCGCTCGACTGAATACGCGAATCTTGCCTTAAAAAGCCAGGCCCTCCGAGTGCCATTAAAACTCTCGTTTTCAATCTACCAAAGTTTCCATATTTTATCTTCCTAGTAAACTCTATTACTTGATTTTATCTTTCTACCAAAAAAACAAAATCAAGAAATATTTCCAAGAGTTTTTTCTTTGTTTTGGTTCTGTCAACATTAACTATCTAAAACATTTGTATTTTTACCTTCAGCCTATATCGGTTAAATTTGTACGAATTCTCCAAAAATAACTATTATTCGTTTATGTGATTAAACCATGGTAACTCTATAGGAAATGTTAAGGGGCATTTTCCTTTATTTTCGGGAAAGGTTGACAAGTAAACGTTGACAATTCGTTTATTTTGTTTGTGTAACTTGAATAAAACAACATGCCCTAGAGGAGTGTCTTTTGGGGAAACGATGGAAGATTGAAAAAGTCCAAAACTAACCTTTGTTTAAGAAGAAATGTCGGTATCAGTGAATCATCTTTAGTTAAAAAGAAATTGACCCTGCTTGTAAAAGGTTAATTTTTGTGTTTCGAACTTGGAATAAATTCGCATATATTACCTTGACCATGGAACGCGAAAAGACATGGATGGCACTTATTGATACATTAAATTACAACTGAGAGCTAAGGCGAGTGATTTTGGGTGGCTTTGTGAATAAAGGTTTACAAAAAAAATGATCCACTTAGAAAACCTTCAATAATAATTCCTTGCACTTCTTAAACAGTAGTGGGACATAGTCGCCCCATGATTATAAGTTGCATGAGCTCTGTCGTCGATTTTTCCAGTAGTTTGTTTACGTCGATATCATTCTCGAACTCGTTTCCCGTACACCGTGAGAATGGTTTACCCGTAATCATCACAGGTTTATTTCTTTGCCGCAATGACTTAATTGAAAGAGTCTGTGTCGCTATGAACAAGCCAGGTTATGTCCGGAGGAGGTAAGCCACAAACTATTCGGTCATTGGCGAGATGGAACTCTCAACTTTGGAATCCCACCAATTTTAAGTTTTTTTTCAAAATCTTCGATGATTTCTTACCTAATTCCGAAAATTAAAAACATGAAGCACTTCTTTGATATATCCGCCATCTATACTAGTAAACAACAGCCAACAGCGTTATAATCTACTAACAAACAAAGCAGCAAACGGTGCACGAAGGTTTGTATACAGTAATATCCTACAGTGTTTGAATTTTGGATAAATGTATTGTGGTTAGTTCGGTATCTTGTGGTATCTTAATCAATGGCCTGCAGAAAGAAAAGATTCTATTTTTAGTCATTTTGCGGAACTTGCTGTGGCACGTTAGTATTGAAAACTTTGAAACGAATTCGTCCAATGCTGGTTAGCCAATCAGAATCCCTGATCAGCGTCTGAATCTAAACGTGATCTAAATCACTATGCTATCCAATATTTTCAGTCACTCCACAAAAAAATCGCCTCTTTACGAGCTTATACGGCCTTCAGAAGACACCAAACGTTCAGAACATTTCCTTCACTTGTAGATAAAGTCAAAACAAAGAAGAGCTTGGGGTGGCATGTGTCAACTAGGTTCCTTTGCAAGTTTCCTGTGATATTTGTTGGTTGTAAAAATAACCCCAAACACGTTTTGTTTATTTGTTAGTTTTATCAGTAAGCAACGAGGGTTAATGACGCATTCGGACGTTTCTAAAAAAAAAATAATAAATAACAATAAATAGCAAGCTAAAAATAGCTGGATACAAGCGTCAAGATTTATCAGCGTTGACTGTCACCCTACTGACGTACAAGGGCTTTATACTGTCTCGAAACCCCTTTCTTTTGGTATTTTCCGAGCTCTGGGAAAAGAGTAATATTGAGCAAAAAATCTATCCATTTCCAATGCTGGCGCTAACTGTTTCAGCTAAAGCCAGTATTATGTATCGATAGAGCAGCTTCGGAAGTTCAAATCATTATGAACTTTTCACTCTGGAATTTGTATTACCTCCATTTGAAGCTAAAATATCGCAAACTGTCGGAAGTTCCAAATGAAGCTAATTGTGTCATGTTTGCAATTTCCGATAATATCTGCCTAGTATGCGTGGGAAGAGTTACAACGTTGTTTATGTAAAAATTTGATTAAAATAAGAGACACTGTAATACATAAGTGTACTTGGAATAAAATCCACGAGAGGAATTTGAACATTTTTTGATCTACCACACCGTATTTTCATTTTTACATTGTTAAAAGTCACGTCGGCTGAACTTCGTCGAAGTTATTCTGCGATCAAAAGGGGAAATGTGACAATCTTTGTTATGACGGAGAACGATTTGGAATACAAATCCCACGACCCAGTAAAGTCTTTCGTGTAAAAACAATTCAGAACAGTTGTTTGAATATTTAAATGCACTTTATAGCTTGCTATATCTTTTCACATTGTTTAATTTTGGATATGTTATATTTGCAAGTTGGAAGTATTGAAATCTTCTGCTCCTTTTTAACTTTATATGTATTTTTTGCTCAGGAATGCTTAGCATTCAAATTTAAATACTTGTGCAATTAATTAGAGCTACAGAAATCTCTTAATATCAAACTCTGTGGCCTTGTCGACCTGTATGAGAGACATTTATCTTATCAAAGTTACAAAGTGGCCATCAACATTTTGGAAACGATTAAAACATAACGTGGGACAGAGAGATAATCACCTTTACTTGTCATTCATAACTTTTGTGATATTTCTTTTTAAGGCTCTACTGCTGCTCTACTGCTGGCTTCAAAAACGATCACTATGGCAACCAACTTATTGCACACTTCGATAGTTTTAATGATCCAGTAACCGTCCATATAAATGCGTTTTCAACGATGTGCTTTCCCGGAAAACGTTACCCCGTCCACGGTACCGTTTTTGCAACGTTTTCTCGTCCACACTAAATTGCTCGAGAATACTGCGAGAAAACAACACTACTGTCCTTTGCACATGCGCACAGAATGTGGATGACGTTAGCCTTTTTCGAATGCCCTGTCAATCTCGAGCCCAAAGTTGCTCCTAACCTCGTCCCCAGGGCCTTCTTCTCGACGAATATCAAAATGGTGGCTAGTCGAAAGAAGACCTGGCAAAGGCACGTGGTACAAAATCTCCAAAAATCTCGGAGTTTTTTATCACGTGACCTGATGAGACGATCAAAATAAAATGGTGGCAGAAGTTTAGTTCGAAATTTACCTTAAAACGCGTATAAACGTTAGGTACGAGGCAAAGATGGCGACGTAGAAAGATAACACGTTATTTTCGCTGGGTGTTGGAAAGCAGATCGCGTAGTTAAAGAATCCGGAACGTTACAGTACATGACATCATAACCATAAATGTAAGCCTGTTTATATTATACCTATTTGAGAGAAGATCATTGTTTCACCCTTCAGACGTTTTGAAAACAATTGTAAAGTTAACCCGAAATCAAACTTGATCTGGTAAATATTTTTGCCAGATCTATGTGTTGTAAGGTTTTCCTTTTTAAATGAAGTATATCAGCACGTAATCGAGAATGACATCATTTGTTTTTGTTAAATTATTGTTACTGGCATAGAATTAAAAGAAATACTTTATGACGGACGAAAGTACATGACTGATCCAACTTAGTATTGACCAGCTGTCATAATACATCATTTTGCTCTCATTTCTGATAAGTTAGTATCACTTTTATCGCCACAACAGTGATCAGCTCTTAATTATAAGAACTGTTTTGGATTGGGTGTACATGTTCAGAGTAATGCTGTTAGCACCAACTGCCAGAAGAAACATTCTCTAATAAAAAAAAGTTCTTACCCCATGCAGTAGTTCTTTTGTGTGTGTTTCTCCAAACAGGGAAAGAGCAACTTTTCCCTTGTTATGGATGAAAATATAGGAATTATGGAATTCATACTACCTTCACCTTAGAAAAAGGTCCCAAAGATCCATCGGTATTGAGTTAACAATATGCTTCACTTTGTATTAAAACTAATAGATCCATACTATAGGAATCTGTGCTGGACCTTGACTGAGCATGTGTTGTCTTACTTCCCAATTATGAGAAGATGCAGACTGATAATATGTATGAGGAAAAATAATTGTGTTTTGTTTGTTTTGAGAAATAGAATCAATTCCTCTTCACTGATTAGTTATATGTAAGACTCTTACAAACGCTTATTTTGAGACTACCTGTTCAACTTCAGTGATTGCCTCATAATACAAAAGGATGCTTGCTTCTCGCAAATTTGCTCCTAAATAAAGAGGTTTTAAAGTGGTTTATCTCACTTAGCTGCCTTGGAATATCTATGACTCCTTTTCAAACCCAATAATTCATGAATTGTTGTAAAAGAAAGGAAATCATAGCTAGAAAATTTGTCCAGATATATTGGTGTTTTTAAAATACATAGTACAGAAAGTAATGGTAAATGTGAAAGTCCCCCCTTCCCTCACCTCCTCCTTTTCATTCACATCAAAACCAAAAAAGGCAGACACTATTATTGGAACATTTTTAGTGAACAAATCTGAGTGTAAACTTGCATAACATATTTAAGAAAGTTGGTGAAATATTGCTAGTACTTGTGCTCAAACAGAATCGAATCGGGTGCACTACAACAAAAGAGTGACAAATTAACCTGCCCCCTTCTAGTGAGCCGCCATCAACTGAGTTTTGTATATACCAATCAGGGGGATTAATAATGGGTTTATGGTAACTGATAATCGTCTTGATAAAACGATGAACGATTTTGAATTGATCATCTATTTCTATTGTCGCTATTTGGTAAGTAATATTCTCTTGTAATGCAATCACCCATAAACCGTATTGCTAATGTAGCCCTTGAGACATACACAAAAGATATACTAACAGCTTTTCGTAGCAGTTTTTACTGGCCCTTTCCAGGGCCAAAATGGTAATCAAAAGCAATTTATCCACAGCACTTTAATTGACATACATATTATATCCTCAGATCTCACTTCTCCAATGGAGAGGAGATGAGACATGAAAAAAAGGAATAAATTCAAATTTCTTACTCTACGTTTATTTGTACCTTTTCTGTAGAAACAAAAATCTTCACTGAACATTAATAAATACAAACGACCTCAGCACCAGCTGATAGTTTTGGTACATAGAGAATGAACGATAATCCCAGAATGTTCACAGTGTCGAAATTCAGACAACAATTGGCAAAACTAGAAGTTATATTTCGGCAAGAGCTATACCATCATCAGACGAGAATCTGCATAACAGGTAGCTCTTAAATACGGTGTTAATAACAATGAAGAGACGAAACAAAAAGTAATACACATGAGAAAGCAAAGTTCTCTGCTGGGTTTGAGTCCTTTGTTGAGGGAAGGCATCAGGCGTTTGATGTAATATTTGATGTAAGATTCCAATTGCTGTGGCAATCTAATACTGTGGTGTTGTTTCTGACCAAGAGATTATTAAAGTAAGAAAGCGAAACCCTCATTAAAGGCCTTATACCCGAGGTAATCCTCTGAAGTTATTTTTAGACATGGTAGCCAGTTCTTCCGCGTACCTTACTCGCGCGTTGTGTGGATGTTTTCGTGGAGGATTTGTCCATGTGTCGTTTCGTTTCAAAGCGAAGGAAAACCTCCAACGTGTGGAGATGCCTTCTTTTATATAAATATTAAGGAGCTTCTACCTTAGCTATGTTTTAATACATTTCGAAACTTTAATAGGAGCTTAAATAAGAAACTGATGCCTCCTACACAAACAATATTAAACTGATTGAACGATAGAGAAATCAGCATCCAAACGAGTGCAGAGCAAACGAACGCCCGAACACAACGCAGCTGAACAAATAGATCGTCGAAAGTGCAGACACTCGCCGCGCAAACAACAAAAGGAATTTTAAGCAACAAGGACAACAACGCCAAGAACAACGTCGATTAAAAAACGACTTTATTTTCAACCCACGAATGTCGCAAGAATTTACATTTATTAAATTTGTCTATCACTGTCAGAGACATTTTATACAGAATATGTTTGACAGCGTCAAAATTTGAAAAAGAAATTTTAAAAATTGGCAGTCGTATTTCCCGGTCTCTGCAATACGTAGAATGTGGCCTTTTCATGCGTTGTTTTGTAAAGAACGGCAAAGAAATTAACAAAGAATTATAACGCATGCGCACATAGCCATTGTACTCTTTGCCGTTGCCGTTGTACATGAGGGTTTGTTTATTTTTAAACTCCGTAAAACCGAAGAACGGCGAAAGAGTGAGAGTGCAACAAATATCTGTGTTATGAAACCTCTTTTGAAAACCAAAACACTACATTTCCCGCCATCTCGTCGCAATTAATTGGGAGAAAGCCGTTTGGGCAGTCCACGCATCGTGCGGGTAACATCCTCGGCAGAGCTGGCTACCATGTCTGAAAATAACTTATACCTTGGGTATAGAGGCCTATATGGGGGATTCACTCTCTTACCTTGGTAGTCTTTTGTTGTGACTAATAGCTCTTATTGCAGTTGAGCCTGCGGTCAAATGTTCCTTTGTTTAAAACGGCATACAAACGAGGCGAACAGGTCAACACAAAGCAAAATTGACCCTCTCGCCTCGTTTGTATGTCAAACCGCTGACAACTTCAATAACAGCTATTGTGTAAAGTATTCTTCGTTACAAGAATCAGGTGAAAGCTTCTAGTTTTGCCAATTGTCCTCTAAATTTCGACGCAATGAACATTCTCAGATTGTCAGTCATTCTCTATAAACGGTTTCCTTCACTTGTTCTCTTGTGCACTACTCAAAAAAAAATTTGAAATAAGCCCCCCTACTTGTAGAAAAACTAATACAGACGGTAAGATGTGTACGTGTTCGGACACAATAAAAGAAAGCACCATACTTCGCTACAGTACTGACGAGCATAAGTTTTTTTTAGATTTGCGTGATATCAAACATAGCTACATCCCTGCGCCGACTAGACGAAGCTGCAAATGACGGGAACCGTCACTATCATCCTACCTCAACTCACTTCATTTAACTTCATCCACCTTAATTTCCCTTTATCTGACTCCATCCACAATAATCAAACTTCATCTACCTTTATTTTTCTTCATTTGACTTCATCCACCTTCATTTCCTTTCATGTAGTTTCATTTACCTTCATCTTTTTTTATCTGACCTCACCCACAATATTCAAACTTCATTCACCTTCATTCACCTTCATCTAACTTCATTCACCTTCATCCACCTTCATCTAACTTCATCCATCTTCATTCACCTTCATGTAACTTCATCCATCTTCATTCACCTTCATCTAACTTCATCCACCTTCATTCACCTTCATCTAACTTCGACCACCTTCATTTCCCTTCATATAGCTTAATTCACCTTCATTTCCCCTTATCTGACTTCATCCACAATGATCAAACTTCATCCACCTTCATTCACCTTCATCTAACTTCATCCACCTTAATTCCCCTTCATCTAACTTCATTCACCTGCATCTAACTTCATCCACCTTCACTCACCTTCATTTAACTTCATCCACCTTCATGCTCCTTCATATAGCTTCATTAACCTTCATTCACCTTCATTTAGCTCCATCCACCTTCGTTCACCTTCATCTAACTTCGTCTACCTTCATTTCCCTTCATGAGGCTTCATTCCCCCTCATTCACCTTTATCTAACTTCACAAAACTTCATTTCCCTTCGTGTTGCTACATTCCTCTTCATTTGCCTAAAACTAACTTCATCCACCTTCAATTCCCTTCATGTTGCTTCATCCATCTTCATTTGCCTTCATTTAACTTCATCTACCTTCATTTCCCTTCATCTAACTTCATCCACCTTCATTTCCCGCCATTTTTATTGGCGAACTTTATAATCTCGAACCCTGAGATAGGAACTTCGTGTAACTTCATCCGATCCAGCTTCATCCACCCTCGTGTAACTTTATTTAACCTCATCCACATGTATCTCCAGTCACCCTCATCTAACTAAATCCTAATTCATGAAACTCCATCTCACATTATTTACCTTCGTCCAGCTTCATCTGACTTCGTTCATCATCATCCACCTGTATTGCCTTTCATCTAAGCACAGTAATACACAACAAAGCACAACTAGGCCCAACATAAACACAACTAAGCCCATGCGTTCGCATACATTCTTCTCAGAAAAAAAATACTGTTCGCTGTGGCTACATGCCCGGCAGCCGGACAGGTTTCTTAAAATACTCCGTGTCCGGCAGTGAAACTTGGAAATTTTTTTTTAAAGTAAAGCAACGTAAAATGAACGAAGTGACGTCAAAGCCAACTCGTCCCATTCTCCGCTATTCCTCGGTCGTGAACATGGAAAAGGGCCAATTTACAAACTTTAAAAATTCATAGAAAATTAACAAAAATAGCTACAGCGAGTGGTGATCAGGAGAAAAAGGCCGTTTATATTAGCGAAAAAAAATTGGGGGTTAGTGGCACTTTAAGCTGGACGATAAGTGACGACGAAGGTACAGTATTTGATTTCTCGAGAAAAACTGGCCAACTACTGAACCTTTCTCGTCTCACTTTGCTTGGCACAAGCAACGGTCTATTGAACGCTTTCCTAATGACATCAACGTAGCTCTTGCGTCACTCATAGCAACGAGTCTATTGTCCCAGCCTACGTCACTGTACCATAAAAGAAACTAGTCGCGCCCTTTGTTCAATGATCCTGTCAAACCCAGAGATTCGGAGAAACGGTTGTTGTGTTCTTCTCCACTGAAAACATTATAGTCGACCATGGGTTTGTCTTCGTCCAAACAAACCCCGAAAGAAATTGTCAAAGTCGTAGAAAGTGATGAAAGCAAAAGAATAAGACTTCTCGGTCAGCTCGAAAAACAACTTGAGGAGCTCAAACAAGAGGTGATCACAGTCGAACCCGCCTTTAGCAGCAATGTCCATCACACTGTCTGCCAGGAGCAAGACGCGCTGTTGATGCGATACAGCCAGTTGACAGATAAAGAACAAATCACACGTGATATCCAAGGAATCTTCGGTGGTTTCCCCATTATGGGATTTCTCGTCGAGACGGCGACCAAGTTGGTGAGTACCATGGCTTCCTCTGATGACCTGAAGGAGATCCTTCGCTGGCAAGAGCGCAAAATGGTGAAACGAGTCGGAGACAAAGTTTACGGGATAGAAGCCCACTACAAAGTCAAGGTATTGGAGGAGTCCAAGGGAACTGTGTTCAAAACCAAAGATACTGTGGTGTCGATTGCCTACAAGTGCATTGCACACGTAATGGATCTTAATCCAGCAGAGTTTCCGGATGACGAAGAACACAAACAGCTTACTTTCTAAGTTTTGCGAAGGTTCCTTGCGGGGATCTACAGGAAATTCTTACGGCATGTAAGATGTAACTGGTCGATTCAATAAGTAGAACTTTTCCGCCTTGATTAATGTATGTTTCTAGTTTTATGGCTCGGATTCATGTCTTTAAAAGTTTAGCCCTTATCAATTCTGTATGCGACGCAGAGTATGCTAGATGGCCTGTACGTGGCTTTCAATCATTGCTAGCTTTGGTGTGCTCGTTCTTTATAGACAGCTTCTAATATACATGAAGAATTCTCGGCCGAAGTTTAGTTCTTACTTTAAATTTATTTCACCGAATACTATCAGGTAGATTGGGTTTGTAGATTTAGTTTCTATCTTCAAGCGTATGAAAAAAATTAGCAATCGTCTCACACTGATGTTCAGTAATGTTTGCGGAATTTGTTCTGCCATTTGTAGAATAGTATAGTGAGCTCACAAATAAACTCTCTGAGTTATTGATGGTTATTTCAATATTTACGCCCCCCAAAAAACTACGAAGGTCAATCAGATAACCATCCTCAGTCTGTTCATTTCTTAGAACTAACTGTTACGTCCTTGTAGATAACATGGCGGTTTCGCTTCCTCTCCTAGCGATAACTCGTTACAACAGCGCTGTGCACAAACACAGCACCGATAAGCCTTGTTAAAGCAATGTTTTGTTACCGCTTTTACTAAACGTCATCCTGTAACTGCATTGTCAGATGCAATGTCTCATTGCTTGAGTTCGTATGTCAATCGGTGATTAAGCTTTCTAAGAAAGTTCTCGCTCGAACTATAGCAGAGCCTGAGGGATAAAAGTCGTCTAGTATTCCTTTGTGATTACTCTTTGTGAACGAGTGGCAAATTTTATCTTGCTTTGAACTTAATTCATATTCTTTGCCAAAGAAAAGTAATCCATTTTGACACGGAAAATGGAGTTGTAGGCTTGAGGCTAATTTCACAACTTCGTCCGATACTACGCTCCTTCACTTCCTGTCAATTAATAGAAAGCGACACTTTTTGTAAATTCAGTGACCAATGCATAACGCTTAGGCATATATTGTAAATCGAGGGCGAGAAGCCGACTCAGTACTGTTTCGCTGATGTGTGGCTTTTAAAGATATAATCCTCAAGAAATATCGGGAGTCAAAATTGGACATGGAGGTCTTAAATGCGACGAAAGACCATTACGGTAGAAAATAGATTTGCAGCTAGAGTGACATGAAAGCTACATTAATACTTAAGGGTGTGTCCATGGGTGCACCAGGCAAGTCTGCTACATGCCATCTCACCGATTTCAATGAAACTTAGCCAGTATAAAGGGTCTACGCCAAAACTCAGAAAGACACATTGGTTTCGGTTTTGGATCTTTCCAGGGGGGGGGGGGGGGGGATTCCTTCCCCCTTTAAAGACCCAAAAACAAAACCAAGTATGTTTTTCGGACTTTTGGGGACAACTTTTTATCCGGTTCAATT